>WNFR01000006.1_pt1 | contig 193266 bp, 190 predicted proteins | sample 5400221 | NCBI WGS metagenome assembly WNFR01 (sample SAMN13153357, study PRJNA577476) | soil metagenome | isolation source: 40 cm soil under Madrone tree | place: USA:California | collected 2016-06-14
CGTCTTATCCGCATCCGTGGTTGATGCCGGATTTTTGGGAGTTTCCGACCGTTTCGATGGGCCTGAGCCCGCTGATGGCGATTTATCAGGCGCGGTTCCAGCGGTATTTGGAAAATCGCGGGATGAAGCCGGCGACGGACGCAAAAGTATGGGCGTTCCTTGGGGATGGTGAGACGGACGAGCCGGAATCGCTTGGCGCGATTACGTTGGCGTCACGCGAGAAGCTCGACAATCTGATTTTTGTGGTGAATTGCAATTTGCAGCGGCTGGACGGGCCGGTGCGCGGCAACGGGCAGATCATTCAAGAGCTGGAATCGGCGTTTCGCGGCGCGAAGTGGAATGTCATCAAGGTGCTGTGGGGAAGTGAGTGGGATCCGATTCTGGAGCGCGATACGGAAGGATTGCTCGTCAAACGAATGGGCGAACTGGTGGACGGCGAGTATCAAAAACTGGTCGTTTCGTCGGGGGCTTATGTCCGCGAGCATTTCTTTGGGCATGATCCGCGGTTGCTGAAGCTGGTCGAGCCGTTGCCGGATGAGGCCCTACGGCGGCTGCGGCTAGGCGGGCATGATCCGCGCAAGGTGTATGCGGCGTACAAAACGGCGGTCGAGCACAAGGGCGGGCCGACGGTGATTTTGGCGCGGACGATCAAGGGTTATGGACTCGGCGAAGCGGGCGAAGGAAAGAACGTCACGCACCAGCAGAAGAAATTGAACGAAGAAGAATTGAAGGAGTTTCGTTCGCGATTTGGAATTCCGCTGAACGATCAGGATTGTATTGAAGTGCCGTTCTACCGCCCGGCGGAAGACAGCGTAGAAATTCAGTATTTGCGGGCGCGACGTGAGGCGTTGGGTGGCTATACGCCGACGCGCGCGGTGCGGTCGAAGCCGATTACGACAGACAACGAAGAACTTTTCAAGGAGTTCTACGACGGCAGCGAAGGGCGCGAAGTTTCGACAACGATGGCATTTGTCGGAATGTTGCGCAAGGTGCTGAAGGATCCGGAGATCGGAAAGCTGGTGGTGCCGATCGTTCCGGACGAAGCGCGGACGTTCGGTATGGAATCGCTCTTCCGCACGGTGGGAATTTATTCGAGCGTAGGACAGAAGTACGAGCCGGTGGACGTGAACACGCTGCTCTACTACAAGGAAGCGAAAGACGGGCAAATTCTGGAAGAGGGAATTACCGAAGCGGGATCGATGGCGTCGTTTATCGCGGCGGGGACGGCGTATTCGACCAACGGAATCAATACGATTCCGTTTTTCATTTACTACTCGATGTTCGGATTCCAGCGTATCGGCGATTTTGTGTGGGCTGCGGCGGACATGAGGACGCGCGGATTCATGCTCGGCGGAACGAGCGGACGCACGACGCTCTCGGGCGAAGGATTGCAGCACCAGGATGGCAACAGCCACGTTTTGGCGCTTCCAGTGCCGAATCTTCATGCGTACGACCCGGCATATGCGTATGAGATCGCCGTGATTTTACAGGATGGCATCAAGCGCATGTACAAAGACGGCGAAAATGTTTTTTACTACCTCACTGTGATGAACGAGCCGTACGTGATGCCGGCAATGCCTACGGGAGCGCGCGAAGGAATTTTGAAAGGGATGTATAAGTTTCGCGCGGCTTCGAACAAGAAATCGAAGCTGCGTGCGCAGCTTTTTGGCAGCGGTGCAATTTTGAATGAAGTTTTACGGGCGCAGGAGATTTTGGATCAGAAGTACGGCGTGGCAGCGGACGTGTGGAGCGTGACGAGCTATAAAGCTCTTTACACGGACGGAATCGAGACGGAACGCTGGAACCGTTTGCATCCGACACAGAAACCGCACGTGCCGTATGTGACTCAATGTGTGGGCGATGCTCAGGGCGTGATCGTGGCGGCGACGGATTACTTGAAGACGCTGCCGAACATGATCAGCAAGTGGGTGCCGCGCAGAATGGCGACGCTCGGAACAGACGGCTTTGGCCGGAGCGAAGGGCGCGCGTCCTTGCGCGATTTCTTCGAGGTGGATGCGAAGTTCATCACGCTTGCCACGCTGCATGAGCTGGCGCTGGACGGGAAGATTGAGGCGTCAGTCGTGGAGAAAGCAATTGGGGAGTTGGGAATTAATCCGGAAAAGTGGAATCCGGTGGTGTCCTGAACGTTAGTTCCGAAGATTCGAGCTTCGGATTTCGACGCGCCCGAGTAAATCAAGTCGTGGCGTAATAGCTTTGGGGCGGCTGGTATTGACCGGGAACCGCGCGCATTGAGATAGCCAGCCGATTCCAGCCATTAATTGCAACTACGGCGTAAGTCAGATCAACCAGCTCCTGTACGTCAAATTCCTTGATGGTGCGCTGGAAAACTTCATCGGAGACGTGCGATTGCGCGATCAAGGTTAAAGTCTCGGTCCATTCAAGGGCTGCACGCTCGCGGGGCGTGAAATAAGGCGTGTCGCGCCAAGCGTTGAGCGCGTAGAGCCGCTGTTCCGTTTCCCCGTTTGCCCGGGCGGATTTTGAGTGCAAATCCAGGCAAAAGGCACAGCCATTGATCTGCGACGCCCGCATCTTAATCAAGTGGAGCAGGGTATCGCCCAGCGTTGAGGCCCGCAGATGCTTTTCGAGCGCATGCAAGGACTGGAAGGCATCCGCAGAAAACTTTGTGTAGTCGATCCGTGGTTCCATTGAAGAACTCCCCTCCGAAGGTGTGCAATTCTTTGATGAGACCCACAGAGTTGATGATTCAGACTAAATTCAGGCCCTAGGGCTAGAGCAAGGGCAGGGTCAAGCAAAGGCTAGGCGGAAGCTTCCAGAAGTTCCGCGGGTTTGATGCGACCGGTAGCGAGCTGGGCGATGAGCGGGCGATTGGCGGCGAGGAAGTCGAATTGGCCGAGTTCGCGGGGAAGAACCCAGGCGATTTGTTCGAAGGTGATGGGTTCGATGGCGTCGTTCGCTATCGTAGCGGCGAAGAAACGGATTTCCAGCGGCTCGTCACGATCGGCGTATTTGTGCTGAATGCGGCCGAGCTCGACGGATTTTGTGAGGGTGGCGCGAAGTTCTTCGCGGAGTTCGCGGGCGAGCGCCGCTTCCGCTGTTTCTCCAGCTTTCATCTTGCCGCCGGGAAATTCCCATTTCAGAGGAGAAGAGTCTGTTTTGCGACGTTGGCCGATGAGGATGCGGCGGTCGCTACGTTCAATGACGGCTGCGACGACGGTGATCATGGGCCGCCTCGTCGTGGGTTGCGGCATTGTGAAAGGATTCTTGCGAGCTCGGCCGTGCCACGAGTGAGGATGGGCGCGGGAGTATTGAGGAGTTCGTCGCGGACGACGAAAACGCGACGGTTGCGGATGGCGGGAACGTCGCGCCATTTTTCGACGGAGTAAGCTTTTGCGGGTTTTGCGCGATCGCCCGTAGCAGCCCAAGCAAGGATGATGACGTCCGGATTTGCTCTGGCGACGTCTTCGTCGGAAATACGAGCGCCAGGCGCAAGGACAAATTCTGCGCTGCAGAGTTGGACAAGCTCGGCGACCCACGGTGGGGAAGTGATGCGCGGGTTGGGCCAAGCCTCACAATAGACTCGCAATTTCTGTGTCCCGCGAGTTGCGGACTGAGTCGCTGCGAATTTCTTGCGCATGGCCGAGATGACGCGCACGGCGGCGGAATTCCGCCCGAGGAGGCCGGCGACAACGCGAATATCCGACTCGATGTCGGCGAGGCTGCGGGGATTCAGTGCAAGAAAACGCACGGGATTTTCGAGAAGTTTACCGAGAGTCTCTGCTTTGAAGGGAACGGAGCCGACCACCAGATCGGGTTCGAGTTTGAGAATTTGCGGCACGGATTCCAGCTTCCAGCAATCGCCAAACTGCGGGAGATGTTTTACGGGGGCCACGTCCGGACACCAGCGCGTGACGCCGACGAGCAAAGAGCGTGCGCCGAGAGCGCAAACGATGGAAGTGGCATTGGGCGCGAGCGAGACGATGCGGAGTTTCTCATTTTTGACGGTGCTCATTGCCCTGAAGGCAGTTTAAGATGGGAATGGAGGCGCTGCAACGCGGCGCTGGAATTTGGCGTATTTATTTTCCCGTAACACGGAGTGGGTAGCGTCTCACAGGTCCCTCGTTCCGGAAATCAGCAGAAAAAGGAAGTCAATGGTTCGGAATTTGGCGCTATTTTTGTGGCTCTTGGGAGTGTTTGCGTGGATGGACGTACCCGCCTGCGCGCAAGCTCCCGCGGCGACGAATGATTCCGCTCCGGCAGATCAGGACGTTGCGGAACAGGAATCGCACGCGCCCGAGACGATGTTTCCGCACTCGGAGTCGAGCCGCTTCTGGATTTCCGGGCAAATCAACACAATTTTTCAGTGGCATCCGTCGTTTCATTCACCATACAGCGGTCCGTTGAGCTTGACGGCGAAATCAGAGACGGCCTCGTCACGAGTGTTCACACTTTTTACCGGAGTCGAACTGACGGATTACCTGGAAGTGCTATGCCAGGTAGAGAGCGCCGGCGGGCGCGGAATCGGAAACGGGTTTGGACTTGCGGGGTTCACGAACTTGGACGTTGTTCACAACCCCGCATTGGGATCGACTCCGTACATTGGGCGGACGATGATTCATGCAGTGATTCCGTTTTCGTCGAAAACGGTCGCGGCGGAACGGAATCCCCTTTCGTTGTACACGAAGCTTCCGGAGCGGCGGCTGGAATTTCGCGCGGGGAAAATGCAACTGGTGGATTTTTTTGATCTGAATTCGGCGGGGAGCGACAGTCACTTGCAGTTTTTGAATCTGACCGTGGACAACAACGGCGCGTACGACTACGCCGCGGATACGCGCGGGTACACGGTTGGAGCGATGCTGGAGTACGACGACCGCATTTGGAGTGTGCGATTTGCGGAAGCGTTGATGCCGCGCGTGGCGAACAACATTGATTTGCAATGGAATCTGGAGCGAGCGCGGTCGGAGAACATCGAGTTTGAACTGAGAAGAGGCGTGCTACGGAAGCGCGACGGCGTAGTGCGACTGCTGACGTATTTAAATCACGCGAACATGGGCGATTATCGGGAAGCGATTCATCAGTTTGAGGCTCGGGAGACGCCGACGCCGGATATCACGCACCACCCTCTGCTGACTTCACTGAAGTACGGATTTGGCGTCAACGTGGAGCAGGCGTTGGAATGGAACGTGATGGCATACGGGAGATTCGGCTGGAACGAAGGGCGCCGCGAATCGTTTGCGTACACAGAAGTCAATCAGGCGGTGACGTTTGGCGCTGCGGTGACGGGAAAGCGTTGGCGGAGAGGGTTGGATCACGCCGGCGTGGCGGTGTCGTTCAACGCGATTTCGGGAGATCACCGTGAATACTTGGCGCTTGGCGGCAAAGGGTTTTTGCTGGGCGATGGGGAGCTCAATTACGGCAAAGAAAAGATTTTTGAGACGTTCTATACAGTGCATGTTTGGCGCGGGATTTTTGGCGCGTTCGATCTACAGCACATAAATAATCCTGGGTATAACCGCGACCGCGGGCCGGTGCTTGTACCGGCGCTGCGGCTTCACCTCGACTTGTAGTTCTCCTTCCGTAGATTGACGAAATTACGTCAGTGTGTTGCACTCACCTCTCATCCGCGGAGGGAAGTGATGCACAGAGTCGCGTTTTTCATTTTGATGGCGATGGTATTTGTCGCGAGGGTGATAGGGCAGGAGAGAGCAACAAAGGATGAACAGGTCGTGCATTTTCGCGGCACGATTGACAATGTGAAGTATGTATTTGGAGTTGCGCCGCCGGTTGCGCACTTGAAGCCGGGAAATATCCTGGAAGCGAATTCACTCGATTGTTTTGGAAATGCGCTGCAAAAGCCGGGCGACACGTTTTCCATGGTCAAGGGCGATAATCCGCTGACGGGGCCGTTTTTTATTGATGGCGCGGAACCGGGAGACACGCTGGTCGTGAAGATTCTGGATTTACAAGTAGACGGGAATCAGGGCGTCGGGACTTTTTCGCCTGGGTTTGGCGCGGTGAATAGCACGCACTACACGCCGGTGCTCGAAGCGAAGCCACTTGAAGAGAAAATTTGGTACTACCCGATTGATCATGAAAAGAATACGGCGACGTTTGAAGCGCTCGATTCGAAATTCAAGGTGAGTTTTCCGGTTCATCCGTTCTTGGGATGCATAGGAGTGGCGCCCGCGGATGGAGAGGCGCGCAGCTCGATTGTGCCGGCGGAATTTGGCGGGAACATGGACGCACCCGAGGTCAGCAAAGGAAACACACTCTATTTGCCGGTGAATGTGGCGGGCGCGCTTTTCTATTTTGGCGATGGCCATGCGGCGATGGGTGACGGAGAAGTGGCGGGAAGCGCCGTGGAAGTGCCGATGAAGGCGCGGCTGCGGATTGATCTGCTGAAGAAGAAGAAAATTGACTGGCCGCGGCTGGAAAACGAAACGACGCTGATGACGACGGGGATCTACCGGCCCGTGGACGATGCGGTGCGGATTGCGGTGACGGAACTGATTCATTGGGTGCATGTGGACTATGGGTTGTCGGAGCTCGACGCGTACGAACTGTGCTCGAAGGTTTGCAAGCTGCATTTGACAGAGATGGTGGATCCGAATTACGTGGTGATTGCGTCTATCGAGAAAAAATATTTGCCGGCGAAGATAAAGTGATGGCGAGTTTTTCGCAAGCAGTGCTGGAACATTTTCGCAATCCGCGAAATTCGGGAGAGCTTGACGGCGCGACGCATCGCGTCGAAGTGACCAATCCGGTTTGTGGGGATGTCTTGCAGCTTGCGGCGCGCATTGAGGGTGAGCGGATTCGCGAAGTGAAATTTCTTTGCAGGGGATGTACGACCGCGATTGCGTGCGCATCTTGGGTGACGGAGCAAATCAAAGGAATGTCGCTGGATCGAGCGCGTGTGTTGAATGCGGAAGCTATATCGGTTGGACTGGGCGAATTGCCGGAAGAGACAAAGCATGGGGCAAGCTTGGCGGCTGACGCGGTGAAGGCTTTACTAAGCAAAAAGGCCTAGGCGTCCGAATATTTTTGGAAGGCTTCGGGATCATTGAGGTTAAGGACACAGCCTTCTTCCGTGGTGGACACCTCGCAGATTTCGTTGGCGTGAGCCCATACGATGGCTCGCGCGCCCTTGTCTTCTGGTGCGTTTAGCAATTCTTCGTACAAACGAGAAGAGAAGATGACAGGATGACCGCGGCGCCCTTCGAAGAGGGGAAGAACGACGGCGGCGTGATTTTTCTCGAACGATTCGATGAGATCGTTGACAAGCGACGCGCTGACGAGCGGATGATCTACGGGGCAGAGAAGCAGTCCGGCCGTTCCAAGGGGAAGGCTGCGGATGGCGACCTGAATGGAACTGAGTTGGCCTCGCTCCCATTGGGAGTTGATGACGATTTCGTCTGGCGCGAGGGAGACTTGCGCGGAGATGACATCGGCGTCCGGGCCAAGAACGACGCGACGCACGCCGATGCTCGGGTGTTTGGCGACGTCGAGCAAATGCTCAAGGAACGGGCGGCCCTGATAGGGAAGCAGAGCTTTTGGCGAGCCCATACGGCGCGAGGCACCGCCAGAAAGAATTACGGCGGCGAGCATAAGTTGTTCCAAGACCCCGGGGAAGCTGCAAAAGCCAAAATCAGCTAGCGCGTGGCGGCGGCTTGCTGGCGCTCGCGCTGGAGTTTCTTGTGTGCGATGCTCGCGGCGTTGCGGCGGACAGCGACAAGCTCGGCCGTAACGCTGACGGCGATTTCTTCGGGCGAGAGCGCGCCGATATCCACGCCCATTGGGGCGAAGACGCGTTCAAATTCTTCGGGTCCGAAACCTTCGGCTTCGAGTGCCTTGTAGGTGGAGAGCACTTTGCGTTTGCTGCCGATCATGCCGATGTAACGCGCGTCGGTGCGGACGGCCCAGGATAGAACGCGCATATCCTGCTTGTGGCCGCGCGTGACGATGATGAGGTACGAGGATGCGTTGGGTCGGATTTGTGTGAACGCCTCTTCAAAACTGGTGATGACTCGATCGGCCATGGGGAAGCGCTCGCGATTTGCGAATTGTTCGCGATCGTCAATGACGACGATGCCGAAGCCCGCGGTGCTGGCGGATTTTGCGACGGCCATCGAGACATGCCCACCGCCGAAAAGATAGGCGATGGGTTGCGGGAGAATGGGTTCGACGAAAACTTCGAGCGTGCCGCCGCAGATGAGGCCGTTGTCGTAACTGGCTTCGTGATTCAAATTGAAGACCATTTTGCGCGGGGCTTCGCGCTCCATGGCTTCACGCGCGGCGGCCCAGACGTCGGCTTCGACGCAGCCGCCGCCAATAGTGCCGGCGATGGTGCCGTCTTCGCGGACCAGCATGCGAGAGCTTTCGTAGCTGGGAATGGAGCCGTTGGTGTGGACGATCGTGGCGAGGGCTCCGCGCTGGCCTGCGCGCCGCATGCGGACAATTTCTTCGAAGATGTCCATGAGGTGAGCCTACGGCGCGACAGGTTCTAAGTCAATCCAAGTTCGATATTCTGTCCTGATGAATGTAAGTTAGATAGCATCACGGAGGAATCGATGCCAGGAGGCGGGCACAGATATGAATGGATCAGAAAACCTCCTTGGTACTGGAAAACGTTGTTTCTGATTACCGTGGCAGAGTTCATAGTCGGTTTTCTATTGGGAATAACGTTGCCCTATTGGGCCCAGTCCGTCTCCGACTTTTCGCATCCTGTGGAGCTTAGGATGAAAGGTGGGCACTCCTATTTTCTATCTCCGTGGCTGGGATGGTACATGAACAACGATCTTTGGGTTTTCCTTGGCCTGCTTGGACTTCTGGCGCTAATCATGGTCATGCACAAAAACTGGGTGCGGAGGGTAAGTTGAAGGCTATTGTTTTTGAAAGGCATGGCGGGCCGGAGGTGCTGAAGTACACAGAAGCGCCGGAGCCGCAGCTGGGCGCACGAGACGTTTTGGTACGAGTGAGGGCGTGCGCGCTGAATCATTTGGATTTGTGGGTGCGCGGCGGATTGCCCGGTGTGCCGATACCTCTGCCGCATATTCCGGGGAGCGACATTGCAGGGGAAGTCGCGAAAGTAGGCGCGGAAGTCAAACGCGCAAGCGTGGGGCAGAAAGTTTTGCTGGCTCCGGGAGTGAGTTGCGGACGATGCGCAGCTTGTCTTGCGGGGCAGGACAACAAATGCCCGGAGTTTTCGAACCTTGGCTACATTCATAACGGCGGTTGCGCCGAATTTGTTCGCTGCCCGGAAGTGAACTGCTTTCCGTATCCTGGGAACTTGAGTTTTGAAGAAGCGGCGGCGGTGCCGCTCGTGTTTCAAACGGCGTGGCACATGTTGATTGCGCGAGCGGAGTTGCAACCGGGGGAAGAAGTGCTTGTATTGGGCGCCGGTAGCGGCGTGGGTTCAGCGGCGATTCAGATTGCGAAATTTTTTGGCTGCCGCGTGATCGCGACGGCGGGTTCCGATGAGAAATTGACGAAGGCGCGGGGACTCGGCGCTGACGAGACGATTCATCATCACAAAGAGAAAATTCGCGAGAGCGTGCGCAAGCTGACCGGGAAGCGCGGCGTGGACGTGGTGCTCGAACACGTCGGAACGGCAACGTGGGACGACAGCGTGGCGAGCCTTGCGCGGGGTGGACGGCTGGTGACCTGCGGCGCGACGACCGGCTACGACGCAAAAATTGATCTGCGATTTTTGTTTAGCCGGCAGCTTTCGATTTTGGGTTCGTACATGGGAACCAAGGATGAGTTTGCGACGGTTTTGAAACTAGTGGCGGCAGGGAAGTTGAAACCCGTTGTAGGCAGGATTTTTGAGCTCGCGGAATGCCGCGCCGCGCACGAATATCTGGAATCGGGCGCGCAATTCGGAAAAGTTGTGCTGAAGGTCTGAAGGGAGCTTTCATGTTGACGAACCGTTCCATACCGCGATGCATCGTGATTCCAGAATTAGTCTATGAGGATGTCCTCGCGGCTGGGAAATGGCTTTGCGATGTATTCGGCTTTTCCGTGCGTATTGATATGGGCAGCCACAGAGCCCAGCTCAATGTTGGCGAAGGGGCTGTGGTCCTCAAGGAACCGCCAAACGAATACAAGGGGGATCGGGCATACGTGATGGTCCGTGTGGAAGACGTTTACAGCCACTGTGAGCGCGCTCAGCAGCGCGGAGCGCGTGTCGTGCGGCCGCCCGCAGATTATCCCTATGGCGAACGGCAATACACGGTCGAAGACTTCGCCGGCCATATCTGGACGTTCTCGCAATCCATCGCCGATGTCGCGCCCGAGAGTTGGGGCGGGACTTCAGGACAGCTTTAGCGGGCAGATTGTTTCCGCGGCCCCACTATGCAAAAATAAGGTGACGAGGACTGAATGAGCGCAACTCTGGGGAAGCACATCACGCTGACGAAGCCCGAAGACTTCGGCAAGTTGCTCGAAGACGAAGGCATCATCTTCGCGACGCTGGACAAGGCCGTGAACTGGGCGCGGCGCAGCTCGATTTGGCCGCTGGGATTTGGATTGGCGTGCTGCGCGATTGAAATGATGTCCATGGCGGCGGCACGCTTTGACGTCGCGCGGTTTGGCGCGGAAGTGTTTCGCCCTTCGCCTCGGCAAGCGGATTTGATGATTGTGGCAGGACGCCTTTCGCAGAAAATGGCGCCGGTGATCCGGCAGCTCTACGATCAAATGCCTGAGCCGAAGTGGGTTATCTCGATGGGTGCATGTGCAACCTCCGGGGGCGTGTTCAACAATTACGCCATCGTGCAAGGCTGCAATCAGGTGATTCCCGTTGACGTTTATGTTCCGGGCTGCCCTCCGCGGCCTGAAGCGGTGCTCTACGCAATTCTGCAATTGCAAAAGAAAATTGATAACGAAAAAGGTTCGTTCAAGCGCGCACTGAACCTTGCGTAGACTCAGACTCTTCCCGGTTTCCCTAGTAGCTTGCCTCGCGGCGTTTCCTCTGAGTTGTGGCGGTGGCGGCGTCATGGTTCCTCCGCCCATTCCTCCTTCCTCTGGGTTCACACTCACTTGGAGCGACGAATTTAACGGAGCGGACGGCTCGACGCCCGACGCGAGCAAGTGGACCTACGACATTGGTGGCAGCGGTTGGGGTAACAGTGAACTGGAGACGTACACCAATCGCGCGGCAAACGCACAAATCAAGAGCGGAAATTTGGTCATCACCGCGCAAAAAGAAACGTTTACAGGCACCGATGGAATCGCGCGCGATTACACGTCAGCGCGGTTGAAAACCCAGGGCCTCTTTACGCAGGCTTATGGACGATTCGAAGCGCGCATCAAAATTCCCGCGGGGCAGGGAATGTGGCCGGCGTTCTGGACGCTTGGCAATGACATTACGACGAACGGTTGGCCGAAGTGCGGCGAAATCGACATCATGGAAAATATCGGGCGCGAGCCGGGGATGGTGCATGGTTCGCTGCATGGGCCGAGCTCCAGCGGGGCTACGTCCGATGAGACTTCTTCGGTCACACTGCCGAGCAACGCAAATTTCGCGGACGATTTTCACGTGTACGCCGTGGAATGGGACCCAACACAAGTGCGATTCTTCGTGGATTCGAATAACTACGCGACGTTTCAGAAAGCGAATTGGCCGTCCACAGGTACCTGGGTGTTCGACCATCCGTTTTTTATTATTCTGAATGTGGCGGTTGGCGGAAACTGGCCTGGCTCGCCCGATGTCACGACGCAGTTTCCCCAACAGATGCTTGTAGACTACGTGCGCGCCTATGCGAAGCAATAATTCCTTCCAAGGGAGTTCTCTCATGGGCTCGACTTACGAATACGATTCCGCCGAAAGAGCTTTGCTACGGCACACGCTGGCGACGGTCGCGTATCGCGGAGGAAAAGCATTGCGCGGTGCGCCGGAATCGTTTGCGACTTACCGAAGCGGCGATGGAGGACGAACGCCGGCGCAAATCCTGGCGCACTTGGGCGACCTCTACGATTGGGCGCTCAGCATTGTGTCCGGAAAACAGGTTTGGCGTGATTCGGAGCCTGTTCCATGGGAAAAGGAAGTGGAGCGCTTTTTTGCTGCGTTGAAAAAGTTTGATGATTATCTAGCTTGCAATGAAGAACTCCACGAGGGTCCAGCTGCGCTTTTTCAAGGTCCAATTGCGGACTCGCTGACGCATATCGGTCAGATTGCGATGCTGCGGCGCATGGCTGGGTGTGCAATTAAAGGCGAGAACTATCACAAAGCGGAGATTGTTGCGGGCCGGGTGGGCGCGGAACAGGCGGCTCCGCGTCGTGAGTTCTGATCAGCGCGACGAAATTACAGTGGCGCTCGCTCCAGCAATCTGCACTTCCGTGCCGGGGACGCTTTGTTCACGGCGAACATATCCCATGGCAATGACGGATTGAAACGCCGGTGATTCTGCGGCGCGCGTGACGTACCCAACTTCCTTGCCTTCGAATTGAATTGCAGTTTCCGCTGTTGGAAGGCCGGATGAAGAAAGCTTGAACAAAGCGCGCACACGATTCACCTGGCCGCGCGAACGTACACGTTCGACGATTTCCTGGCCGGTGTAGCAGCCCTTTGTATAGCTGATGTGCGACTTTTCGAGGCCGGCCTCATGCGGAATTTGCTTTTCGCCAAAATCGTAACCGAACCAGGGGCTTCCTGTTTCGAGCCGCAGAGCGTTCAGAGCGGTGTAACCTACCGGGCCGCCACGATTTGCCTTAACTGTTTCCAGCAGCAGGTTCCAAAGAGCGGAAAGGTGTGATTGCTCGCAAACAAACTCGGCGCTGGGCGCTCCGCCGGGTGAACGCTTAACGATACGGCAGGGAATTGAAGCAATTTTGGATTCCCTCCCGCCAAGTTCGGGGAGAGCCTCCAAATCAATGTTCGCAAGTTCTTTGGCGATGGTTGCTGCGCGCGGTCCCTCGAGCGCCAGCGTGCCGTAGCGGGTCTCATCTGTCAGCGTCACATCATCCATGATGATGTAATGGTCCAGTGCGGGGATGAGCTTTTCGCGAATCATCGCAAAAGAAACGCAAAAGAGTTTATCGGGTTCCGCGTAAGTTTCGATTTCAGCCTGAATTCGCCCTTGAGGATTTAGGAACAGAGAAACAATGCCCTCGCCGATCTTCAGAGCTTTGATGTCATTGGTAAGAATCGCGTTGAGATAACGGACCCGGTCCGGGCCTGCAAAGGAAAGATAAGCGCGGTAATTTTTATCCAGCAGAGCGACTGACTCGCGCGCGAAGCGATATTCAGCGCGCCAATCGCCGAAATCCGACGGTAGCGTACAGCCGAACCATTCTCCGAGATTCGCCCCCGCGGCACGATGAGTTTCGAGCAGCGGCGTGGGCAGAGCGGTTTGTTTAACGGCGGCGTCCATGGCCACGAAAATAGTTTAGCAGAGGTGGGCAAAGCGCCGCCTCGGCTCGGCGCCAGCGAATGGTATACTTTTTGCGAAATGAACGGGTCAAAATTCGGAAGCGGCACAAATACAACGGAACTCATCCATCTTTCTTTGCCGGTTGGCATGCTGCAGTGCAATTGTTCCATCATCGGCGATCCTGCGACGCGCGAAGCATTGGTGCTCGACCCAGGCGACGAAATCGGTCGCATCATGGACTTGATCGGGCGCCACAAGCTGACGGTCAAAGCAATTGTTAGCACCCACGCGCACATTGATCACGTCGGTGGTTTGCAAAAGATGCATTCCTATACGGGCGCCCCCGTTCTCATGCACAGCGCAGACTTGCCCCTCTATCACGCGATGGACGAGCAGGCCGCCTTTCTTGGAATTGCGCCGCCGCAAATCGGCGAAGTGCACCAGATGTTGCGCGACGGCGACGTCCTGAGTTGGGGGCGCTTGCACGCGCAGGTGATGCACACGCCGGGTCACTCGCCCGGTAGTTCGTGTTTGTTCTTGCCGGCAGGGGTTGGGGAAATACAACTCACCGCGCCACAGCTTTTCGCGGGCGACACACTTTTTGCCGGAAGCATCGGCCGCACGGATCTGTGGGGCGGCTCATTCGAAGAAATCATGGAATCGCTGATGACAAAAGTAATGGCGCTGCCGGATGAAACCGTCGTCCATCCCGGACATGGATTAACAACCACCATCGGTCAGGAACGTCAGACGAATCCGTTCTTGGTCAAAAAATAGCCGGGCTAAGTTGCCTGCTTCGCGCGGCGCATTTCTTCCATCACAGATTGCAGCAGCTCTTTCGCGTGCGTCAGCTCTTGCAGGATCATGCGCAGATCCATCGCGGGCAAAGTCGGATTGCGCTGGCTGGTGCAATAAACGCCGTGCTGCCCGACGAGCACCAGTGCGTTAGTCAAGCGGTCCAAGGAAACGGCCAGCCTCCCGCGTTCGCGCCCGAACATCTGCTCGTAGCGTTCGAGTTCTTCCTTGTGCTCTTCAAATGCAGACATGCGGGCCACTCTTTCCGGCAAATCTGGGATTTTGGGGCGCAATTTCCGGATGTTGCACATCGGGCACAACGCGCCCGCATGCAACTTTACCCCACTAAAGACGGGGAACATAATCGCCTCTGTACTCACGAAGCTTGACCAGATTGCGCAGCCCTCTCTGGAAAAACATGCGAGACCCGGCGCCGTCTCTCAAATTCATTGGGCCGGTGGAGCAAAGGAACCATGCGACGTTCGGACCTGGTGCAACACAAAGAAAAGGAAAAAGGCAGAGTGACGCGGACTTCCCAGATCGTTTTCGGCGAACGGCAGCATTTGCTCCGCGTTCTTGATTCGCTGGAAGGCACCGATTTGCCCATCGCACGCGGACAGCAGGAGCGCCGCTCGCTTGAAGAATTGATTCACGCCCGCACGCGTGAGCTGAACCACATCAATACGGCATGGGACGAAAAGATTGGTCTCGTCCTGAGCGCCGACGCCAAACCGGAAATGCTCGAGAAGCTCGTCAAGCAGGCACCGGAAACCGATTATTATCTGCTGCGCCTCATCAGCGAACATCCGCGGGCAAACGCAAAGACTTTGGGCAAGCTCGCGAAACATCCCTATGGAGCAATTCGCGAGAACGTTGCGCGTCATCCGAATGCAGATGCGACAACGCTAACCTACTTGAGCCGCGACCGCAGCCAGCCGCTCTGGTATTTGGTGGCGTTCAATCCAAATACGCCGACGCCGCTGCAGCGCCGGTTGCGCGACCGCTTGAAGCGACTCGGCGAAGATCACGCGGTGAAGTAAGTTCCGCTAATCTCCCGCTTGTGGAACTTTCAACTGCCAAAACAAGAAGCTAAAGATGTCCGTGTCTTCTTCAATGATTTTGTTGATGGGGCGTCCACCGGAGTGTCCCGATTTTGTGTCGTAGAGCAAAAGAATCGGCCGGTCCGAGCCGGTGCTCGCTTGTAGAAGCGCGGACATCTTCCGCGCATGCAATGGAGCGACACGCGTATCGCCGTCGCCGGTGATAAAGAGTGTCGCGGGATACTTTTTGCCTTTTACGACGTTGTGGTATGGCGAATACGCGCGCAGATAGCTGAACTGCGCCGCGTTTTCGGCACTCCCGTACTCGGGAACCCAGTACGGGCCGTCCATGAATTTCTGATACCTAAGCATGTCTTCCAGTGGATAGCCGCAGACGACCGCCTGAAAAAGCTCCGGCCGTTGCGTCAGCGCCGCACCGACCAGCAATCCGCCGTTACTCACTCCGTAGATCGAAAGCCGCGCGGGATTCGTGTATTTGCTCGCGACGAGATATTCGGCGGCAGATTCAAAATCGTCAAAGACGTTCTGCTTTTTTTCCATCATGCCGGCGTGATGCCAGTCTTCGCCAAACTCGCCGCCGCCGCGGAGGTTCGCAACGGCAAGAATTCCGCCGCTCTCCGCCCACAATAGATAAAACGGGGAATAGTAGGGCGTTTCGCTCGCGTCGAAGCCGCCGTAGCCCGTCAGCAAAACCGGCGTGGCCCCGTTTTTGGTTAGCCCTTTCTTGTGAAAGAGAAACATCGGCACGCGCGTTCTATCCTTCGATTCGTACCATACCTGTTCGATTTCAAATTTTGAGCCATCAAACGGCACCATGTTTTGTGCCCATACGCTCCGCTCGTTTTTCGCGAGATCATAGCGATAGATGGTTTGCGCGGCGTTATACGAATCAAACGAATAGAAGAGCTCCGGGTTTTCCCACCGTCCGGACAGCGAGAAAACGCTCCCTATGGACGGAAGCGGCAAAGGTTTTTCATTCTTCCCGCTTGCGTCGAAAACTTTGGCTTCGGAAGAAGCGTTCTTTGTGTACACGGCGACGAGCTTTCCGCCCGCGGGCGTGACCGATTCAAGTTTTATTTTTGTTTCCGGAATCACTTCGGCCCAGTGCTCACGCGCCAAATCGTTTGGGTTTACGGCGAGAACACGCCAGAGCGGCGCCTTCCAGTTTGTGTACAGGTAGAGGGTATCTCCGCCGAACGCTGGGTTCCAAAGTGCGACCACATCGTTCACAACCGGTTTGATTGGGCCGGAATTTTTCAAGTCTTGCAAATAGACATCGGTACGCTCTGAGCCTGAACCATATACGACGAGGTACAAAAGATAGTGGCCATCGTCGGAAAGTCCGGCGACCAGAATTTTGTCTTTGCCGAGATTCTCTCCGTAAATGACCTTATCCGACGCCGGATCCGTGCCCATCGCGTGGTAATACGCCCGCGGCGCGCCTTCCACCGTGCGCACGTAATAGACGCCTCTGTTATCGGGCGTCACTTCAACGCTGAAATAGTCCGCATGGGGAAACACTTCCGGCAGGTTGGTTTTTGTGTCCACATTCAGGACATGCACGGTGACTTCATCCTGTCCGCCTTCGCGCCGTCCGTAGAAAAGCAGCTTGCCATCTTTCGAAATGGTTTCGATCGTGGCGCTTGTGGAATGGTCTTTGCTCCAGGGAAGAGGATCAATCAGCACTTCGTCTGATCCGTTGCTTCCGCGACGAACGTAAATCTTTGTAAGGTCCTCGTTAGCTAGCCGCTTTTGGAAAAAATAGCGCCCGCCGCGTTCCGTAGGCGCATTCAGCGTGTCTGTATGCAACAACTCGGCCATACGCTTGGCGATCGCGGCGCGGCCGGGAAGCCTCGATAGCGCCGCTTCGGTACATTTTTGCTCCTGCTCGATCCATGCGCGAGTGTCCGGACTGTTCTGGTCCTCCAGCCAGCGGTAAGGATCAACGACATCGCTAGACGCGTAGCTGTCGTGAACATTTTTTACGGCGGTTACCGGCGGGCACTGTGGACGCGCCTGCTGCGCAGAAACGGTTACGGACATCCCGGCAACCAGCAGCGAAGCAATCGCACGCAGACTCACGCGCGAAGCTACGCCCACGCCGGGCTTCTGGGATAGGTCGAGCATTTCTTTCGCTCCTTACGGAAAATTGGGAGAGGTATTTGCAGCGTATCGGCGATTCGAGACTTTATCACAAACTCGCCGTTGGGAGGACGCGATGGAGTCCATGTAGAATGTTCGCTACTCCGGTCAGCGCAGATGCCAACCGACGACGCCAGCCAATCTGAAAATCGTCTCGCTCTACGCGAAGCCACGAAATTCTTGCGGCGAAAATTTGGGACCGTCTTGATCGTTTCGCTGCTCCTGCTCTTTCCTTGTATTTGGCATGCACACATCGAGGCGGGAGATTTGGGCAGCCACGTCTACAACGCGTGGCTGGCGCAGCTAGCCGAGCAGGGGCACGCGCACGGTGTTTACGTCGTGCGGCAGTGGAACAACGTCCTCTTTGATGTCGCTGTGTCAAATGCCGCGAGAGTTTTTAGCTGGCATACGGCAGAGCTGCTCGTGGTTTCCGTAAGCGTTTTGATTTTCTTTTGGGGCATGTTCGCTTTTCTCGCCGCGGTTACAAAGAAAGTGCCTTGGGCGCTCGTGCCGTGTCTCGCGATGCTTGCCTACGGCTATTCCTTCAGTATGGGATTCCTGAACTACTATCTCTCCCTCGGCCTCGCATGTTTTGGACTAGCGGCATTCTGGGGTGGCGGAGCACGGAACTGCCTGACCGCTCTGCTGCTCTCACCGCTCATCCTGTTTGCGCATCCCATCGGGTTTCTCTGGTTCGCGGCCACGATCGCTTACGTTTCGTTGTGGCGGCTCATCCCGGAGTATTGGCGGCTCGTTTTGCCCGCGCTGACGATCGCAGGGTATTTTGCGCTGCGCGTTTATCTGGCGGACAACCCGCGCTTCGAAGCCGATTGGCGGCCCGATCCTTTTTACTGGATGAACGGTTCAGATCAATTGATGATCTACGGCCATCGCTATTTGCTCCTTGCGCGCATTGCGCTTGCATGGGGCGCAGTCAGTTTTCTGCCCGCGTTTGCGCAGAGCTTGCGTGCCGGCGGCGAGCGCGCTAAGGCTTTCCGCCTTCCCATCGAACTCTATCTTGTGGCGCTGACCGCAGCCGCCTTCGTCCCGGAGAACATTCGCAGCGATCTGTTCGCCGGATGGATGGGTTTGCTAGTCTCTCGACTGACAAGCATCACCGCCATCTTTGGCCTCTGCGTTCTTGGTCTGATCCCTTTGCGCAAGTGGCAGGTAGCGGGATTCGCCGCCTGCGCGGCCGTCTTTTTCTTCTTCAGCTATCAGGATACTGGAGCTATTTCTCGCCTCGAGTCCAATGCGGAAGCGGCCATCGCCAAACTGCCCTTTGGCACGCGCATTGTGCCCGTCGTTTCTGCACCGGAAGATTGGCGCGTCCAATTCGTCGCCCATTCGGTCGAGCGCGCCTGTATCGGCCACTGCTTCAGTTATTCCAATTACGAGCCATCCTCGGGCCAATTTCGCGTGCGCGTGCGACCGGGGAGCCCGATTGTCACTGTTTCCGCGGACGAATCCGAAGCCATGTCGAGCGGCGATTATGTCGTTCAGCCGGAGGACCTACCTCTGGTCTCGATTTACCAGTGCGATGACTCCGATTGGACGCGGCTCTGTGCCGCCCCCCTCCGAGCAGGGAACAAGACCGAAGATCCCGAGCCTCCAACAAACCCCTAAGTTTAAGAATACGCGAAAAGACATATTGGCTCTTGCAACAGGCCAATATCTGTTAGAATTGGCTCTGGGAGAGAGCCAATGCTTCCAGTACACCTCCAGCCGCAAAGCCACGTTCCCCTCTACATCCAGTTGCGCGATCAGCTGCGTGCGCTCGTGCACGCAGGCGATCTGCGCCCGGGCGACCGCATCCCGGCGAGCCGCGAACTCGCCACGATGCTCGGTGTGCACCGTACGACTGTCGCGAATGCATATGCCGAACTAGAGGCCGAAGGGCTCATTCAAGGCCACGTCGGCCGCGGCACGTTTATTCGCGGGAACGGCAATGGTCTGAAGATTTCGCCTCCAGCGCCCCCCGTAATGAATAACGGCGACGGTATTCGCTGGGAGTTGCTGTTCGCGGACGAGCGCGGGGAGGAAATTCTGAGTCGCCTTACGGCCAGTGCTCCCGTTGATTCGCTCTCGTTCGTGATGGCGCGACCCGCTCCTGAGTTTTTTCCCATCGAAGAATTGCAGCTCTGCGTGAACGCCGTGTTGCGCCGAGAAGCGACCGAGGTGCTCAATCTTGGTCCGTCAGATGGTTATGCGCCCTTGAAGGAAGCCCTGCTGGAAGTGCTACGCCAGGAAGGCATCACCGCGCGTGATGAAAATCTGCTCATCACGGATGGTTGCCAGCAGTCGCTCGATTTGATTAGCAAGGCATTTGTCCGGCCCGGCGATTCCGTCATTTTGGAAAACCCCGCGTATCCGGGCGCCGTTGCGATTTTCAATGGCGCGCGTGCGCGTTGCCTGGGCGTGCCTGTGCAGACGCACGCGGAACCCGGCGGCTCGCTCGGGATAGACCTCGAAGCCCTCGAAGCCACACTTGCCGCGAATCGCGTGAAGTTGATGGTCCTTACGCCCGATTTTCAGAATCCGACGGGCACTTCCATTCCCCTGGCTGCGCGCCGGAAAATACTGGAAATTGCCACGCGCTATCAGGTCGCCATCGTCGAAGACCATATCTATGCGCGCCTGTACAACGGCGAAGAGCGCATCCCTTCGCTAAAGCAGCTTGATCGCACGAACATCGTCATTCACATCGACAGCTTCGCGAAAGTGGCGTTCCCTGGATTGCGCGTTGGCTGGATTGTTGCACCGCCCACAGCGGTCGAGCGGTTGCGTCTTGTGAAGCAAACGACCGACCTGCACACCGACCAACTCGCCCAAGCGACGCTCGCCGAATTTATCCGCCGCGGGATGTTTGCGAAGCATCTTTCCAAGATGAGGAAGGTTTACGCTTCGCGGCTACGAGCTGTAGACGAAGCTCTGCGCAAGCACATGCCGGAAGGCACGCGCTGGACCATGCCCGAAGGCGGCATGTGCGTATGGCTCGAACTCCCGATTGGCTTTGACGCTAGCGAGCTATTGATCCACGCGAAAGAACGCAGCGTTCTTTTTGCGCCCGGCCGGTATTTTTATGTGCAAGGGCCCGTGCCCAACACGCTTCGTCTAGGATTCGCCAGCCTGGACGAAAAGCAGATTGCGCGCGGTGTTGCGACGCTCGCCGATATCCTCCGAGCGGAAATGCGCAAGCGCGAACGTGGCGTTCGTCGCGCCGAGCGCAGCCGCGTGGCGTTGGTTTGAGGCGCCGCTGGGCATGAGCAAAGTTATCCGGCTCGAGCCAAAACCGGAGAATCATTGTTTTGGCTGCGGCGGCGCAAACGACGCGGGAATGAAGCTCGCGTTTGACCTGCATGTGGAAGAAGGCAGAACGCGCGGCAAGTTCGTGCTCGGCTCGCGCTACGGCGGCGGTGCTGGCTTCGCTCACGGCGGCATCATCGCGGTGTTGCTCGATGAAGCGATGGGAAAGATTTCGAAGCTCACGGAGGAGCGCGCAGTCACTGCCGAGCTTTCGGTCGAGTACAAAAAGCCGGTGCCCGTGAACGCGGAAATTGTTGTGGAGGGCTGGCAGGAAAGCGAAACAGGCAGGAATCGTTTTCGCATCGGCGAAATTCGCGACGCGGCGGGGAATTTGCTGGCGCGGGGACGTGGACGCTTCGTGGTGATTGGCGCGCCGCCAGGCGCGGCGTAGGGTTTTACAGGATTCTTGGAATTTGATTTTCTTGTGAGGAGAAGGGACATGGACGCGAAGAAAGTAAACGGCAGCGGTAACAACGCAAATTCTAACGAGTGGCGGGTAAAAGTTGGTCTCGCGGAGATGCTCAAGGGTGGCGTCATCATGGACGTCACCAATGCCGAGCAGGCGCGTATCGCCGAGAAAGCCGGCGCATGCGCGGTGATGGCGCTCGAGCGCGTGCCGTCAGACATCCGCAAAGAAGGCGGCGTAGCCCGCATGGCCTCGATCAAAGTGATTCGCGAAATCATGGCCGCGGTCACCATTCCAGTGATGGCGAAAGTGCGCATCGGCCACTTCACTGAAGCCGAAGTTCTGCAAGCGCTCGAAGTGGACTTCATTGACGAAAGCGAAGTGCTGACGCCAGCCGACGAGGAAAATCACGTCTGGAAGCACGACTTCCGCGTGCCCTTCGTCTGTGGCGCGCGCAATCTCGGTGAGGCGCTCCGGCGCATTGCGGAAGGTGCGGCGATGATTCGCACCAAGGGCGAAGCGGGCTCGGGCAATGTTGTCGAAGCCGTGCGCCACATGCGCACCATCGTCAGCCAGATGAAGCGCCTGACCACCATGCGCGATGACGAACTTATGCACGAAGCAAAAGAGCACGCAGCTCCAATCGAACTGATCCGTCAGATTGCCAAAACCGGGAAACTGCCTGTTCCGAATTTTTCCGCGGGCGGAATCGCCACTCCGGCTGACGCCGCTCTTGTGCGAGCGCTCGGCGCGGAAGCGGTCTTCGTCGGTTCCGGAATTTTCAAGTCCAGCGATCCGGAAGTTCGCGCGAAGGCCATTGTGAAGGCGACTACACACTTCGCCGATCCGAAAGCCGTGCTCGAAGCGAGCGAAGAACTCGGCGAAGCCATGCCCGGGATCGATGTGCGCCAATTGCCGGAAAAAGATCTGCTCGCGACACGCGGCTGGTAGGTGAAGTCAGGAACCGAAGATCGTAGGGGCACGATATATCGTGCCCGCCAATGCGATTGTGGAGACTTTCCATTGAAGATTGGAATTCTTGCCGTTCAGGGTGATTTCGAAGCGCACGCCGCGATGCTCCGCGGCCTCGGCGCTGAATCCCTGGAAGTGCGCACAGTTGCGGATCTCGAAGACTGTGACGGACTCATCCTTCCGGGCGGCGAGAGCACGACGCAGCTTCAATTTCTGCAAGAAGAAGGTCTTTACGACGCGGTTCGAGAATTTGCCGCTGAAGGTCGCGCGATCTTTGGAACTTGCGCTGGCGCAATCTTGCTTGCCACGGAAGTAAAAAATCCCGCCCAAGGTTCGTTGAACCTAATGGACATGACTGTTCTTCGCAACGCCTATGGCCGCCAAGTCGCCAGCGATGTTTTCTTCGGCCCGTCCAGGCTAAACACCGAGCCGATGGAAATGGTCTTCATCCGCGGCCCGATCATTGAGCGTGTTGGACCAAGCGTGGAGATCCTTGCCGAATACAGTGGCAAACCAGTTTTGGTGCAAAAAGGGAACTTGCTCGCGGCCACTTTTCATCCAGAACTTACCGCAGATACCACCGTACACGCACATTTCCTGCAATTGGTCGCAAAAGGCACAACCAAGACGGCTTGCGTTTAGCTTAGGCGCCCTGTCCATCCCTTGAGTTATGAGAGAATTCTCTCCCGAATGGATCCCCACAAGAAATTAAAGGTACTCTTCGTTTGTCTCGGCAATTCATGCCGCAGCCCTATGGCGGAGGCCATCGCTCGACAACACGCACCCGATTTGTGGGAAGTTACCAGCGGCGGTTTGACCCCTCTGGGCTACGTTGCCCCCCTCACGATAGAAACGATCGAGAACAATGGTTATTCTGGTGAAGGGTTGAGTTCCAAGGCCATCATGCATTCGCACTGGCAGGAAGTGGACCTCGTCATCAACATGAGCGGCTTCGACAAGAACCGCGTCTTCGAGGAATCCGAAAAAGTGGAAGACTGGCTCGTGGAAGATCCTTTCGGCGCCGACCCCGAGACGTACCAACAAACTTTCGACGAAATTCGGACTAGAATTGTGGAACTTGCGGCGCGCAAATCTCTGGAGCAAATCTACAAAAGGCAGAGTGAAGGGTGAAGCAGCAGAAGACAAGCGTATCGCGTGAAGATTACCTGAAAGCAATTTGGGAAATGCTGGAAGAAGGCCACTCCCCGATCAGCGCGCGTCTCGCTGAAGAGCTTGGCGTGACTCCCCCCGCGGTGACCGCCGCACTGAAGCGCCTCACGCGCGACGACCTCGTGCGCGTTGGCCGCACGGGTCACATCGATCTCTCTCGCAAGGGGCGCCAGTTCGCCGAGCGCATGGCCTTGCGCCACCAGCTCGCCGAAATGCTTCTCACCGACGTCATTGGTCTTCCGTGGTCCAAAGCGCATGACGAAGCCGAGCGCCTCGAACACGCCATCTCTCCCGAAGTTGAAGCACTCCTGCTCAAACGTTTTGGCGACCGCAGCAGTTGCCCGCACGGCGTTCCCATACGCGGCGGAATCGGTCAGCTTCGCAAACAGGGAGTAGTTTTGCTTTCAGACCTCCGCGCAAAAGACAGAGCCGAAATCGTTTGCGTTTATGAAAAGGACGGCCAGTTCCTGGAATTTCTGGAAGGTTTGCACCTTCGTCCGGGGACAAAACTCGGCGTCGAAAAGCGCGAATACGATGAAACCATGACGCTGCACGCTGCCGGCAAAACCATTCACCTCGGCAAGCCTGCCACCTCGCGCATCTGGGTTCGCAAACTCGCCGCGTAATTTTTCAGCAGCAAATCTCTTTCTCTTCAACCGCGTTCATCCAGAAGCGTCTTCAGCCGCGCATATCCCGTCTTGCTCACCGGCAATCTCGCTCCCGTCGCAAGAATCGCCATTCGGCTGTCTTTTCCGTATGGTTCAATGCGCACCACACGCTCGAGATTCACCAAATACGAGCGGTGAATCCTCACAAAAAGCTTCGGGTCCAGCGACGCCTCCAGGCTCGCAATCGTTTGCTGCTTCAAATGTTTTTTCCCTTCGCTCGCCAGCGCCACATAATCGTCCTGCGATTCCGCGTAATCCAGTTTCGCGCAGGGAATCAGCGTCACCCGCGTTCCATCTTTCACCACAATTCGCTCCGCAAATTGTCCGGGCGGCCGCGCTGCGGCAATCACTTCCGTGGGCACGGGAATCTTTGCTGCAATTCTTTCTTTCGCACGCTCGAGCGCTGCCTCGAATCGTTCCTTACCCACCGGCTTCAGCAAATAATCCACCGCATGCACCTCAAACGCTTTCATTGCAAATTCGTCGTACGCCGTCACAAAAATCACGGGAGTGTCCGTTCCAATCAGTTCCAGCACATCGAAGCCCGTCAGCTTCGGCATCTGCACGTCCAGAAAAAGCAGGTCTGGTTTGTGCTCTGCCACCGCCTTCACCGCTTCGAATCCATTCACGCACTCGGCCACAACTTCGATTTCGCTGTGAGCTTCCACCAGTTCGCGCACCACGAATCGCGCCAGCTCTTCGTCGTCCACAATCAGTGCGCGCAATTTTTTTTCTGCCGCGGCGTTCATCGCACCACTCCCATTTCCGCGGGGAGCGTCACCGTCGCCTCAAACTTGTCTCCATCGCTGGTCACGCGCAAACTCGCTTCCTTTCCGTAACGCGCTTCCAGCCGCTCCCGCACGTTGCGCAAGCCCATCCCATTCCCGCGTCGCGGCGGCGCATCCGGATCGAACGAATTTTCAATCGTGATGAACATTCTTCCGTTCGTGCACCGCGCCTCGATTCGCACCGTGCCCCCTTCCGGCAAATTGGCGATGCCGCGCGCCACGGCATTCTCAATCAGCGGCTGCAGCAGCAACGGCGGCAGCAAACACTTCCTCGCGTCGTCTTCAATCGCTTCTTCCGTCCTCAAACGCGCGCCAAATCGCACTTTTTCAATCGAAAGAAATCGCTCCAGTAGCCCGAGCTCCTCGGAGAAGGGAATCACCGGGTGCTCCCCCACGCGCAGCGTCGTTCGCAAAAAGTCCCCCAGCAGCACGCACATGTCCCGCGCCCGCGAAGGATCGATGCTCGTCAACGCGCTGATCGAATTTAAGCTGTTAAACAAAAAATGCGGATTCAACTGCGCCTTCAGCGCTTTCAACTCCGCGTCGCGCGCCAGCATCGTCGTTTCCATCACGCGCGCTTCTGCCTTCATCGCGTTTTCCCGCGCGTAGACCACGTAGTAGTACAAAACGGAAAGCCAATAGAATGCGACGCCAGCGACGTAGACCAGCACTCCCTTGCCGGAAAACCTCTGATCGAGCCCTTGCAGTTGCGGCCCGAACGAAATCGTATAAACCAGTGTGCGCGCCAGGCTATACCACAACACTCCCATGATTTGCGACGCAAGCACGTGCGTGCCGAGCAGCCGCGCCGCATTTGTCCGTTCAATTGGCGATGACTTGCAGGAGTATTTCGCCGCGATCAGTGTGAATTGGCCAAACAGGCAGACGGGATACGCGATCACCGCCGCGTCGAACGCTTTCATCCCTCCTGTGGAGTTCAATAAGATAAATAGAAAGCCGCCCATCGGCAGCCACAAGATCTTGAACACAATCTTCGACAGATTTTTTGGAAGGAGCGAGTTCATTGCCATGGGTTTGGCTCGATCGCGTCAGTTGCGAATTTCAACGCCGCCGAAAACGGCGGCCCCGCGAATCACCAGCGTCTTTCGCGGCTGTGTCGGGTCGGTGGGCGGGCGCAGGTGGGTCGAATCGGAGTAGCCTCCGAAAATCCCTTGCCCGTGCGAGGAAACCAGCCACGTATCTGGCACACGAATTTCCACGCCGCCGAAGATTGCGTCAATCTGCAATACCGCTTCGTCGCCTTCCATTTCGGCCTGCCACAGGTCAATTTCTATGCCGCCGAAAACGGCCACCAGCCGGCCGCCTCGAAAATTCTTGCCCATGATGCGCTTTTCCACGCCACTAAAAATTGCCAATTCATTCAGCGCGCCCGGTCCTGTTGTAGCTTGCTCGCTCCCCAATCCCGCTTTGCGCGCCTTGATCGAACCCCACATCAACGAAAGCCCAATGCCGATAATCATTACCGGCCAGAGCAACGCCCAGGTAACGTGAACGAGTCCGAATTGCCCAAGTTCCAGCAGAATCCCCGCCAGCAGCAGGCAGACCCCCCAGATGCGCCGGCACTCATCCAAAATGTTCACGATTCCCGCGACCACGAGAATCATCGGCCAAAACCGCCACAGTCCTTCCGCGGAAATAACCCCAAGGTGGTCCAGCAGCAGCACAACACCGACAAACAAAATCACGCCGCCCCACGCGAAACTCCCACGAAAATCTCCTCGACGCATGCGCATCCCTTTGAACTGCGCCGCCTCTCTTTTTATTTTGTCTTCGAGGTCGCGCCGAAATTCCTCCGAATTCATCGGTCGTCTCCCTCTGCGGACGTGCCCTGCTCCTGGATGGAAGCTGCTTCTTCGGCGTGAGTCACGCTTCTCATAATCACAAAACCCGCGAACAAAATTACCAGCGGGCAGCATAATACCAGCACCTTCGCCATTGTCGCGAGCAACAAGCCGTGGTTCCACACCAGAACCGACAACACTTTCTGTGCCAATGCCCCAATCGCAGCCATCCACCCCAGCGTCGCCGCGCCGGAGCCGCGCCAGAATTCGCTCGCCTGCGCTATCAAGAGCCACGACTCGCCCACAAACACCAACGAACCCACCCAAACGAGCACCCGGCCCAGCTTCGCCCATCCGCCGATCCTCTTGTTCGTTTGTGCTTGCATAACCCCTCCCGCCAGCCACTTCGTCCTTGCAAGCCCAGACTAGGGTCTGCCCCGCACACGAAGCGCGCCCAATTCGGCGAGTGGAGCTACGCTACCGGCGAACACCGCCACGGAAGGGATATTCAAAAGTAGGTCTTGCCTATCGTACCGGCGAAAAATCAATCGGACTGCAGCTTTACAACAATCTGGAGAGAGTCGCCGTTCGAGTGGTGTTGTTATACGTTGCAGAGATAGTTGCGGAAGTGGCGACAAGAACTACGGATGTGTTGACCGTGAAGGTTGCACTGATTGCCCCTGCCGGAACGGTCACGCTTGCCGGCACTCTAGCGGCTCCGTTGTTGCTCGAGAGGAGAACTTGCGCACCCCCTGCGGGAGCTGGTGCGCTCAGTGTTACCGTGCCGCTGGAGGATTGCGTGCCGCCAACGACGCTCGTCGGGTTTAGGGTCAGCGAAGCAACAGTCGGGATTGGAGGTGGTGGATCCGTCACAGTGAGCGTCGCCGGCTTGCTGGTGGCGCTACCAACTGAATTTGTGACAACCACAATGAACTGCACGCCGTTATCCGCTGCTGTAGTGGCTGGGGTCGTATAACTCGCCGACGTCGCGCCGCCGATGGCTACTCCGTTCTTCTGCCACTGGTAGCTCAGCGGTGCCGTGCCGGAGGCAGTCACCGAGAACGTAGCCGTCTGCCCGGTCTTCACGCTTTGGCTAGCCGGCTGCGTCGTGATCGAGGGTGCAACGGGAGGCGGGTTCACGGTCAGTGTAGCTGTTCGATTCAGACTGCCATAAGACGCCGTGATCGTAACAGAGGTGGAAGAAGCGACCGGCCGATTGTAACTCACCTGATAGGCGCGCCCCACGGGATTGCCGCTGTAGAGACTGTTCCCGCCGTAATCGTTATACGCGTGCCAATTCAAATCGGAGGTCTGCGCCAAAATATCCGAATGGCTCGAATCATTGCGCACGATAAAAAGTATCGGACTGGCTTCGCCTGTATCTGTGCGCACAAGCTTTGCGAAATAAATTCCTGACGTCGCTGTGCTTGGCACCGTCCACGACGCCGACACCGCCCAATTGCCGCAATCAACGAGCCCTGTGGAACTATCCGTCAAACACGACGGCTGAATTTGCGGCAACGTAGCGGACGGCGAGATGGCAGTGATGAACCGCGCGCCCAGTCCCTGGTAACAACCTAAACGGTAGATTTGGATGCCGTATGCAATCGCGGTCGTGGAAACTTTGAAGCTGATCGTCTGCCCGGCGTTTACGCTGATATCCGTCGTAAATCCCTGGATATTCGTCGAACCTGTTCCTGACACATACCATTGACTGGAAGGAATTCCCGCCCGGCAATTCTCGGCTTCAATCGCATTTCTCGGCGCTGTACATGTTCCGAACGCGCAGAAAGCAAATGCCGCAAGGACGAGCGCAAGCAGCAGAAATCTTCCCGCCGCCAGCATTGCGCGGAGCAAGGTTTTCTTTGGCTGGTTTTCGTTTTCGCTTGGCTCCGATTCGTCTTCGAGCAGCGGAGCCACTTCAAGCAGCGCGGAGTAGGGAACTGGCTCTTCTTCCGCTCGGTGGACTGCCTTCATCGCTTACCACTCCAGGGATGGACAGAGGTCTACGCCGCATACCTGGAGAGCACGTACGGCATACCCACTGAGGGCAGTGGCCAAGTTAATCAGTCCCTAAGAACTACTCCATCCGGCAAATAACTGAATTTCACTGCGGCATATTCCCTGAAGGCCGGGCCGCACTTGGATCTTAACGCGCCGCTCTGGTTCAAGCCGACGCCTTAGTCTCCGTGGACGGCTCTCTAAAGCCGCCACAACGCGCCCGCATCGCCTCGCGGAACTTCGCCTGCTCCTCGGGCGTCATCTTCTCCCATCGTTCCCGCATCCGCCGCCGGACGCCCGATCGCGGACCGCCATGCGAACTGAGTCCTCCGAACAGAATCCGGCAAAGCGCCAGCAGCCCAATAGCCTGCCAGAACGAAATCTGCCGCCAGCCGAACAGCGACGGCAGCAACCAGTTCCAGAGCTGCATCACTATTTCGCCGCCAATCCAGATGAACAGAGCGATCCCAAACGGGGCCAAAAAGGCGATTGCGATCCATTTTTTTCTCATTTTTATTCCTCACTTCCTCAAAAACTCTTCATAAATGTACTGCAGTCGTTCGCGCAGATGCAGCACCGCATAACGTTTGCGCGCGAGCAGCGTGTTGACGTTCACTCCACTTTCCGCCGCCATCTCTTTGAAGCTGCGCCCCTCCAGTTCATGCGCTACAAATACTTCGCGCTGCTCGTCCGGAAGTTCACCAAGCGCAATTTCGAGCTCATCCAGAAGCGCATTGCGAAAGTAGAGCGCCTCCGGCCCGCCCTCTCGCGATGGCAGCAACTCTTCAATCCGCAGCAACTCCCCGTCTTCGTCTTCGATCGCCGCCTCGCTGAAGCGGTCCGGCTTCTTCTTTCGGAAAAGATCCGTAATGCGATTGCGCGCGACGCGAAAGAGCCACCCTGTCACGTGCTCAATCGGCATCAGCATGCGGTTCGCTTCCACCAGTTCGTAGAAAACGTCCTGCACGATGTCCTCGACGTCCGACGGATCGGGCACGCGCCTGCGGATGAAGTTGCGCAGCCGCGGCCGTTCTTCCGCGACGACTTGGGAGATTTGCCGGTCTTGCTCGGTCATCGAGAGGGTGCTCAACGCCTCGTCCATCTGCTTCTGTAGACGAATCACGCCCGCAAATATTGTAAGACTTGCCGTGAATTGACCTGCTTACTTCAATGCGACTACCATCTTCGTTTCGAACAGAGAACACAAGGAAAGGGATTTAATCCGATGAACCTGCAAAGAACCGCCCAAAGAGCCGCATTGATATTTGCCGTTGCCATGCTGCTGTTCGGTGCAGCCGCGTTTTCACTGAGCGTGCACTCTGCCAGAACTTCTTCTGCCACTCCCGCCGATTCCGTTTCGGCTTTTCTCGGTCGCTGGGATTTGACTTTGAAAGCGCCGGATCGCGAATACCCATCTTGGCTCGAACTGACCGAGGAGAACGGTCAACTGAAAGCGGTTTACGTTGGCCGCTGGGGCAATGCTCGCCCATTGCCAAAAGCCGAGATAACGAACGGCCACCTCAAATTCGTTTCTCCCAAAGAGGAAGAAGGCCGCAACGACGACATGGTTTTCGAGGCCACCTTGAGCGGCAATCGTCTTTCCGGCACCACCACTGGGCCTGACGGCAAAGTCTGGCCGTGGACAGGCGTCAGAGCGCCCTCCTTGAAGCGAACCGGCATCCCAAAATGGGGAAAGCCCGTCACGCTCTTTAACGCGAAAGATCTCTCCGGATGGACTATGAGCGACCCCAAATCCTCAAAAGTCTGGAAAGTCGAAAACGGCCTCTTGCTCACTCCCGGCGAAGGCCCTGAGTTGATCACCACAGCGAAGTTTCAGGATTTCAAGCTACACGTCGAATTCAACTGCGACCCCAATTCCAACAGTGGCGTCTATCTCCGCGGCCGCTACGAAGTTCAAGTCGAGACCGACTCAATCGATGAACCTCCGAGCCATCGCATCGGCGGTGTTTACGGCTTCCTCGCGCCTTCGCCCGAACTTCCTCGCAAGCCCGGAGAATGGCAGACCTACGACATCACCTTGATCGGCCGCGCCGTCACCGTGGTCTGGAACGGCCAAACCGTCATCAACAATCAGGAAATCCCGGGCATCACCGGCGGCGCGCTCGATAGCCACGAAGAATTGCCCGGTCCCATCTACCTCCAGGGCAGTGAAAAGGGCCGCGTCTCCTACCGCAACATCGTCCTCATCCCTGCCGGGCAATAGAGGCGGAGGAATACTCTTGCATGGCCTACCCTTTGCGGGTTTTTGCAAAGTGGGCCCCTCTTCGCTTTACCTTGCACGCTGTTGCCGCGACTCACCTGAAGCTGGGCGGCACCAACGTGCTTTGCCGATCGTAAGGATGCTGACGCTCGCGAAAATAACTTGTAACCCAGATGCACGCGTACCAGAAAAATGCGTAGACCAGGAAATTACAAGTCAGCGCAAGCCCGCTATAGAATTTTCCCCAGCCCCCCGTGGGAACGCCGGAAGGGAAGACCGCGTTGGCGAAGTGCGTTCCCGGTGCGCCAAGCACTTCAATCATTCTGCTCCATACCGGGCTCTCCCCGAGATTGATTCTCCCCTCGAATAGCAGCAGAGAAGTCGCAATTCCCAGAACGAAGCCCCAAAGGATTTTTGATCGCAACATGGAAGCCCCCAGACGTAGAAGATAAAAAACGAGCTGGGAAAACCCGCTTGGCGGATACAACTCTTCCGCGAGAAAAGTTCCTCGAACGAAAGCTACTAATCTGGCTGGGAACCGGGCTGGCTTGTGAAGGTTGGGCAGTAAGGACCGAACGCGTGGCTCCAGCTTAACCCCCAAATCCAACCCCGAGCAAGCCCTCTCTTCTGAACTCCCGCCTGGTTCTGCGAACGCCAAAAAGGCAATCCCATCTTGCAATATTCCCCGTTTCGCACTACGGTATGCCCACACAAACAAGCCCTATCCGCTCAACCGGGCAAAAAGCTGCCGCTGTCACTTCGGAGGATCTTGGGATGACTCCTGTTGGCACTTCGCATTCCGTTGCGAAAGTCGAACGTTGGCGTTGGCTCCTCTACGTCGCGTTGGCTCTCTTCGGAGCTCTTCTCACTTTCGTTGGCGCCCGCGCCCAGCAAAAAGCCACCGATACCGCCACCTTCCGCAAGTTGATCGACGACTACTGCGCCGCCTGGAGCACCGCCGACGCCGACAAGCCCGCCAAATTCTACGCGCAAGATCCTGGCCTCGTTTTCTACGACGTCGCGCCATTTTCCTATCACAGTTGGAAGGAGTATCACGAAGGCGTTCAAAAGAATCTCTTTGCCAACATGGCCTCCGGCGCCCTCACCGCCGGCAAGGATCTAAGAGTCACTCGCCGCGGCACCATCGCCTGGACCACCGTCTCCATGCACTTCTCCGAAAAAACAAAAGACGGAAAATCCGTCGAAGCGGAAGTTCGCTACACTGGAATTTGGGAAAAGCGCGGCGCAAATTGGGTTTTGGTGCACGAGCATCTCTCGGCTCCGATGAGCTGATTATTTTTGCAGTTTCAATGAAATGTTTATCGAAATCGGGGCACTAATACGTTATGCACCGATCGGAGAACAAGACTCCCTAACGGCGGGAATAGAACGAAGAACGAAAATGTTCAGAACGTTGCGATATTACTGGATCGTTGCACGCGGTTATCGCTTCCAGCCCTGGAAGAGCCCCTACCTTCGCTGGCGCTTTGAAACGTTTCTCGGCAAAGAAGCCGACAACATGACCGCCGCGAAATTCTTCCGCCTCTCCTGGAAATACCGCGACCGCCTCCGCAGCTTCGTGGACTGGGCCGCCCACCGTCGCCGCGCCCAGCGCCACGCGAGTCACGTCGCATAAGCCGAGTCATATTCTTGGCCGGAAACTACCGGCGCCTCTGCGCGTCCTGTGCGGTTCTTCAGAGTTAACATGGACCCATGGCCAAAATATTCCGGTATGTTTTGATTGGACTTGTTGCGATTCTTCTTTTGCCAGTCGCAGTATTTGGGCTGCGTCTGTCATGGATATGGGTACGTCTTCAGGTGGGACCGCCCTTTTACCACTCATCGACTGTCAGCTACTTGTTTTTGGCTCTCTTTACACTTCTACCGGCCGCGCTTTGCCTCTGGATAATCTACCGAGTTGCTTTTGGGAAAAAACCAATCCTTCTGCTTGCGATCGCATTTCTCGTTGTCATTGGCGAGGCCATTCAAATTCCGTGCTTTATGATGAATCCGCAGACCGGTGTCCAATCGCAGATTTTCCGGATTGGGTTCACAATGTCCCGTTGGGGAGAGGAGCATGGCCGTCTTCCGGCAACCCTTCAGGAGATCGCTTCCGCGGAAACAGGCAGTTTGCTGGCAACAAATGGGGCGGCTAGCTACTACCGTTTCGGAAACGAACCGGTTCCATACGAAGTCATTGTTCAACAGCATGCGTCTGGCCCAATGGAAGACACTTCTCAACTAACACGACCCGGACGCATTTTCTACTCGCTCAGTGAAGATGGAACGAAAGCATGGATCACGGGAACAGGTCTGGACGGCGAATTTACAGGTCCGCTTTGCTTTTTGCATGACGTCGGGAGCAAGAGGGGGCTTTTCGTTGACGTGGCAAGCCCTGGCGGTCACAAAGATTTCTTTGACTAGCTCAAGGTATCCGCAAATTGCCAAAAGCGTATACTCGGGGTAGGGCGGTACCCCATGGCGGAACTTGCGATTTTGAAAGACGAAGACGCCGCGGCGCTCCACGAAGGCCGCTGGTGGGAGCCCGAGCCCGGCAATCGCGTTCACTGTTTTCTTTGCCCGCGCCATTGCCACATCCACCCGGGCCAGTCCGGCTTCTGCTTTATCCGCGTGAATCGCGGTGGAAAACTCTACAGCCTCGGCTACGGCTCACCCGCAGCTCTGCAAGTCGATCCCATCGAAAAAAAACCGCTTAATCATTTTTTGCCAGGCACACGCGTTTTCAGCATGGGCACAGCTGGCTGCAACATGGGCTGTTTTTTCTGCCAAAACTGGGACATTTCGAAATCGCGCCACGATCAAGTTCATTCGCAAAATATCCCGCCGAAGAATGTTCCGCTGCTTGCTCGCAAATACGATTGTCCTTCGCTCGCATTCACCTATAACGAACCTACAATTTGGGGCGAGTATGTTGTAGACATTTGCCGCGAGGCAAAACAACATGGACTAAAGACCGTGATGGTCACGAACGGCTACATCACGCGCGAAGCATTCCACGACATTTACGATCATATTGACGCCGCAAATGTGGATCTGAAAGCGTTCACGGAAAACTTCTACGGCAAAATTACGCTCACGCATCTGCAACCTGTCCTTGACACTTTGCTCTGGCTCAAAAACGAAACAAATGTCTGGTTCGAGATCACAAACTTGATGATTCCGACGCTGAATGACGATCCCGAAGAAACGAAGCGCCTCGCGGACTGGATTCTCGAAAATCTCGGCCCCGATGTTCCGCTCCATTTCACCGCATTTCATCCCGACTTCAAATTGCAGGACAAACCGCGCACGCCTCCGGAAACGTTGCACCGCGCTCGCGCCATCGCACTCGAAGCCGGACTCCATTATGTCTACGAAGGAAATATCTACAGCGACGGCGCGAATACGAATTGTCCTTCATGCAAAACTGTTTTGGTTCGTCGCTCGTGGCACACCGTGGAAGCAAACCAAATGCATAGCAATGGCGCATGCCCCAAATGCGGATTTCGCGTTGCCGGCGTCTGGAATTAAGAAAAAGGAAGGGAAGTACGAACTAATTTCCGTGCGCTTCGTTCTGATGCGCCTCAACCTGTATCTGCGGCAGCTTCGAACGAATCAACGATTCAATCTGCGACCACACTTGCGGATCACATTCGATGTACATGTGTTCTCTTGCGAAAACGCGCTGGTGCCACGGATAGCCTTTGCAGGAAAGCGAAGCGTGTTTATAGCTGACCGCCCGATTGCCTAGAATTCTCGTTTTGCTCGGATCTTCCGCACGAATCAGTCTCCGTCCATGCAGCATGCCGTCCGGCTGAAAGAAATTCATCGCCTCCGCAACGTTGGAAGGAATCACGTCGTCCTTCTGCCCCATTTTCTGCACGCTGTCCACTTGCACCGTGAGCAGCACGGGGATTCCCAGTTCACGCAGGTCGCGCGCCAGCGTCACCGTGGCCGAAGCGCCCCAGCTATGCCCAAACAAAATGATGTGCGCTTTCTGCTTCTCTTCTTCGGAAAGCTTTCCGTCATGGTCTGTGTCGAGGAGCGCCAAAATCTTTTCGCGCGCGTCTTTCCAATGTGCATTTTCGTAGGTATCCACGAAAGCGTTGTTCGAATACTCTTCGCGAAGCTTCGCCGCTAGGCGCACTTCGTTGCGAAACGGCGAGTCACGCCTGACCATTCCGCCCATAAATCCGATCACGATTGTGGAAGGTGCCGCCGGCCGAATGGCTCCTGCGGCGGCTTCTGCAGAAGAGGGAGCCGCGGGCGCGAGCATGTGCTGCGCTTCGGCAGATTTCGCGACGCCGAATTGCGAGCATGCCGCAATCGCCGCGAGCGACAGATACAACCACTCTCTTTGGGACTTTCTAATTCGCGCCGACAAACTCGCCATTCCGAACCCGGACCTGCCTCGACCTGAAGTGCATCTGCGGAGGCTGTAATAGTATGATGTTTCTTAGATTCTGCAACGCCTACTTTTGGTTCATAACTCATGGGTCCGTCGTACCGGGTGCTTATCTTGGGAGGGGGCTTCGGCGGGCTACTGGCGGCCCAGAAGCTCAAGCGCACCCCGGTGCAGGTAACCCTGCTCGACCGGCGCAATTTCCACCTTTTTCAGCCTCTTTTGTACCAGGTAGCGACGGGATCGCTCTCCCCGGGAGATATTGCTGCTCCACTGCGTGGGGTTTTGAGTTCGCAAAAGAACGCCACGGTCCTACTGGGAGAGGCTACCGACATCGACGCCGATTCGAAACGCGTCATTCTGAGCGATGGCTCCGCATTCGAATACGACGCCCTGATTGTCTCGACCGGCTCACAGACTTCCTACTATGGCAACGACGCCTGGCGTCCCGTGGCGCCCAGTTTGAAGACCGTGGAAGAGGCCACGGCCATCCGCCACAAGCTGTTCTATGCCTTTGAACGAGCGGAACGCGCCGAAACCGAAGAAGAGGCGCGCGACTGGCTGACCTTTGTCATCGTCGGCGCGGGCGCGACGGGCATGGAACTCGCCGGAGCACTGGCCGAAATCGCCAATCAGACCCTGCGCCATGACTTCCGCCGCATCAACCCAAGGAATGCACGAATCATCCTCATAGAAGGCGGAGAACGGGTTTTGTCTGCATTCCCGGAAAAGCTTTCCGCGAAAGCCGAGAAATTAGTAACGCAGCTTGGCGTTGATGTGGAAAAGGGAGTACTGGTTACCTGCGTGGATGAAAACGGCGTGACCTACAAGAAAGGCGACACGACCGAACGGCTGGCTGCAAAAACCGTGATTTGGGCAGGCGGCGTCACCACAAACTCGTTCGGCAAAACTTTGGCCGCTCGCACGAAAGCGGAGACCGATCGCAACGGCCGGATCAAAGTCACACCCCAACTTACGGTCCCAAACTATCCGGACATCTTTGTGGTCGGCGATCTTGCCGCCGCGTGCGACGAAAAAGGGAAGCCGCTTCCGGGCGTCGCGCAGGTGGCGATGCAAGGCGGCGTCTACGCCGCAAAAGCCATTCGCGCGCGACTTGCGGGCAAGGCGGAGCTAAAGCCGTTTCACTATTTCAATAAGGGCGATATGGCCGTCATTGGCCGCGCCGCTGCCGTCGCCAACATTTTTGGATTTCAAGTTTCGGGATTGCTGGCGTGGCTCATTTGGCTGTTCATCCACCTGATGTACATCGTCGAGTTTCAAAGCCGAGTCGTGGTTTTTGTTCAATGGGGATTCGAATACCTCACGTTCAGCCGCGGCGCGCGCCTCATCACGGGAGTTGACGCCGAGGACGCGCTACGAAATCGCCCGCCTTCCATAGCAAAGCCTCAATAAAACCGAGTCTGTTTCTTTAACAGCGACTCCAGGAGAGGAGTTCCGGCGTGGAACATCCATCAGAGTGACGTATCATTCTTGTAAAAAGGAGATATATGATAACGGCAGTCGATTTTTGAAAGTCGTTAGTTAGCGCCGGAGCTAGGAAGATCGAACAGCGGCAAGCCTGTCCATATTGAGCGAGAGATGCTGGTCAATCACAACCGCGACGTACCGGGAGCACGTCCCCATTTCCGTTTCGGCCCAATGGGATACCGAAGGCAGGATCTTTTGCGACACTTCGTGCAACGCGGCGACAATCCTGTAATAGAGAGCGATCTCCTTCAGCCAGGGCGCGCTCGTCTTCTTATCGGGACAGACCTGGTCATAGAGGCTGACAAGTCTCGGGAAATCCGTGTCTCGCAGGGTATCGGCGTCCAGCCCCGTTTCCGTTCGCAGCGTTTCCGAAACGCTCTGATTCGCCGCGGAAATCCATATGGCGCGCCATTGGGCCAGGGCAAACTGGACCAGCGCCGCTGCGGATATCGCGAGGATGAGGGCAGAAAACATAGTCTTTTTTATACGCAAGCTAAGTATGTAGGTGGGCGCTGCCGGTGGCAATGAGACGGAAGTACCACCGCGGATAGGACGGGAGACGACCCAAATCGGTGCGGCGGACGGCAATTTCGGTGAGCGGGAGGCCAATCGCGTGGATTTTAAAGAAAAGACAAGACTTCCTGTGAGCCAGGAAGAAGCCGCGACTGCTATCTCCAACGCGGAAAGTCCGGACCGCGCCCTGATGGCGGACCTCAGCCGAATTGAAAGGAAGGATTGGTGGAGCTGGGGCTTCGCGATCCTGGTCATCCTGCTGCTGACCGCCGGGATTTTTTCGCTGGCGCTCCCTTCTTTCTTCCAAAACGCGGAGAGCCTTTTCCGAATCAAGCTGGAGGAAGCTGTTTTTGGCCTCATTGCGCTCATCATTCTCTTCATTATCTATGCCGTTCACCAACAGATTCTCATCAAGCGGTTGCGGCGGCAGCTTGCTGAAAAGCAGGGGCATTCGCGGATATTACGCAATCTGGCCATGATTGACCCGCTTACGGGACTGTACAACCGCCGCTTTGCCGAGCAGCGGCTAAGCGCGGAGGTTGCTCGTTCTTCCCGCAAAGCGCTTCCTTTTTGTATCCTCCTGCTGGACCTGAACGACTTCAAGCAAATCAACGATACCCACGGCCATCCGGCCGGCGATCTCGTTTTGCAAGAATTTGCCAACCGTTTGAGCGCGGCCATTCGCGAATCCGATCTGGCGGTCCGCATGGGCGGCGACGAGTTCCTGGTCATCCTTCCGGATTGTCAGGTGAAGCAGCTGCAGGGCATTCTTGCGCGGCTCACGGAAATCAGTGTGGAATGGCAGGGGGTCCGCATTCCTGTAAAGTTTGCTGCGGGATGGAAAGCTTACGAAGCTGGCGAAACGCCGGAACAATTGCTCGCCGCGGCGGACCAGTCTCTGTATGACGGAAAGCGCGCAGCCAAGGAATCAGCGAACCGGCGGATTGTTCCGGAGGCAAGCAAGCGCGGATAAGAAATGGTGCCGGGGGGCTCGCGGCGTCACTGTTCTTCCGGTGTGGGAGGCGGTTGTTTTGGAGGCGCAATCTTGTTCGTCGTCTCCACCGAGAATAAGACATAGCTGGTGAGCGTGTGCTTGTGGCGATACCTTTTGCCGCGCACTTCCAGAAACATTTCGGCGTACCACGGCAACCATAGCTCCGTATTGTCCTTTTCGAATTTCACGGCGCCGTAGTCAACCGTTAGATGATTGCGTGTAAGTTGCAATTCCTTCACGGAATCCCGCAAATCCATTTCAAGATGCAGTAAGTCGTAGCTATTTGCGGCAAGCCAGGCCCGTCCACGCAAAGCAATTGGATAGTATCCCTGGTTATTTCTCCAGATCAGGATCCGGGATTGCTTGTCCTGGCGTTGCACCCAATGTATTTGCCACGCCGGTTGTCCCCTCCACTGACCGAGACCTTCGCACTTGTATTCGAAATCGCTTTGATACTGCTTGTCGAGCAGGGCCACCCCAACACTGACGAGCCCGGTGGTTGCAAACTGGGTAGGGAAGTTTTCCAGGTTCTGTCCGCCGTCTCGCGTCTCGTCCAGAAACGTCAAATCCTTGCTCACATGCCGGATAAAAACCAGATACGAGAAATCTTTTGTTCTGCTGGCTCCGAGAATTCCGTGTCCGTCTATCGGTGTATGTTCAATGTGCTCCGTCGCTGCAAACCTTTCGAAATTATCCAACTGTTTTTTCATTCTTCCTTGCGCGTTTGCCAGCAATTCATCTCCGTTGCAGGCAATACCTTGCGCTAAGACGTACTCTTTGCTGTCTACATCCTCTGGTGCCCACGGTCGCTCCTCGATCGCCGGCGATGCTTCTATCGCTGGAGCCCCGGCCAAGGTATTTGCGCTTGGCTTTTCTGAGAGCTCGCGTGCGGACGCACCCTCAGCCTCCGCCTTGCGAAGCCCTTCCAGCACCGCTGCAGCGCTCTTGGCCGCAGGCTCCGTCGGAAAATTTCTCTGCAAGTCCTCAAGCGTTTGCTGTCCTTCCGCTTTCTTTCCCTCCGCAATTTGTATCTTCCCCAGCAAGAGCCGCGCATTGGCTCCATGCTCTTTTGCAAGCTCGCTCGCTCGAGCGGCGTGCTCCTCTGCTTTCGCGTATTCTTTGGTCTTCATGTACGCGTGAGCTAACAGGTAGTGCGTTCTCCAGTCGGCCCCATTGACCTGAAATGCTTTCTCCAGATTTCGCGCTGCTTCTGCCCCGTCTCCGCCGGCAAGCTGAAGTTCGCTAAGCGCGACCAGCGCTCTGGTGTGCGTCGGACGCAACGATATCGCCATCTCGAATTTTTGTCTGGCTTGGTCGTTCTCTTGCAGTCCCCAAAATGCCATTCCCCACAAGTACGCCACGTCCGGATTCCCGGGCGCCATGCTCGCGGCTTTCGCAAATGCTTCTTCGGCCGCTTCGTACTGTTTTCTCCGCATTTTCTCCAGACCCTTGTCCACCAAAGCTTGCAGCTTCGGCGCCAGGATTGCCTCGCCGGCAGCGGATCCGGAAACCGTCGAGTTCGGTTCTCCTTTCGGCTGCACATAGACATACACGCGGTACGTTGAACCCGGCCCAAACACGTTCACTTGCTCTTTTGCGGGTTTGTATTGCAGCGCCTCTACCTCGACCTCGTACTCTCCCGGAGGAACGTTCTGGAACGTCGCCGTTCCCGCGTCCCGCGTCAACTGTGTTTGCTCGAAACTTACAGACAAAGCGCGCAGTTGTACCCTTGCTCCCGATTGCAGCAGTGCCCCAGTGTGCTCGCGGACGCTGACTTCGACGGTCAATGGTGTGCTGCTCAGAGTTGACGGGAGGCTATCTGTTCGCTGCGGGATAGCGGCGGCAATCGAGGAATCGAAGAAACAGGGAAATAGCGCCAGCAATGTCCACACTTGCCTGCCGTGTCGCGTACTCTTGCGCATTGCTTGTCCTGGAGCCGTCGAGAACCTGAATGCGCCAATTCTATTCCGGATTCTGCCCAGATGGAACCCGTGGCGTGTAAAAGCGAACAAAGACTCGAATCGGTTTTGCTGCAGACGTGTCCGGTCAGCCCCTACTTCTAAGGACTGCATTGCGTTCTTGTTTGAGGATTGCTTACGAGGCTTGGTGAAAAGTCTCTCTCGGGAACTAAGTGGTGCCGGGGGCCCGGTTCGCACCACGCGTACCACAGATTTTAGCTTCTCGCTAGCCGCATGACTATATAACGGACAGTTGCGGGGGCTCGAGACGTACCGAATTGAGAGGAGCGATAGGCATGGGTGGAAAAAACAAAAATGGTGCAGGGGGAAGGGAAGTGGACCGAAGGTCTACCAATCCATTTGGATGGTTGGCTGCCGCGCACTGCCAAGTCGGACGAGCGGGCAAATATCTTCGTCTGCTGCCTTAGCTATGGTCTTCGAATAAAAATATCAGCAGGAAGTTTGAATCGTGAACTTAATTTGCGAACCTGCTCGAGCGTGAGCTTCCGTTGTCCAGCGAGAAACATCGAGACGGCACTTTCTGATCCGAATTCCGGCGTTAAATCACGTTGCGTAAGGCCTTGCTGTTCGATGAGAAGTCGCACGACGGAAACTGCATCCGCTTCTGGAATTGCGTAGTGCGCTTGCTCGTAGCGTTCCACGAGTAAAGTCAGAAGTTCGATTGCTTCCACTTCTGCGGAAGACGGGTCCTCAAGAGATGTCAATTGGAAGAGGGCGTTTGTATACACTTCCAGTTCTTTGTCATTGTGTATGACGTGGGGAGCGCCCTTCGCAATCATTTTTGCCGGGTCTGCGAGAACTGTATTCATTTTGCACCAAATCTCCTATCCCATTTCCGGCGATCGTTGTACTCCTTATGTGTCAGGAAGGACCGAATGTAGACATGTCCCTCCGTCCGTTTCTCATCTGTTGTCTTTGCATAGTGAATGACCGTGATGAGCCTGAAGCGGTTTCGCCGGATGTTGAACACCACGTATCCGTCGATGTAGTCGGCATCGCGAAACATGAGCCGAACCTCCGCAAAATTGTGCCATCGGACGCCTTCGACTATAGCAACCCATGCCTTGATTTCATTCGCAGCATCTGGATGCTCCTGCATGGCCTCCCTCAGATGCTTGCGCGTTACAATGTGCACTGACCAATGATACTTCACAATATGTGAAGTAGTCAAGCGCGATCGCGCCCCACAAATTGAAGCTGCTCGGGAAAGCGATTGACTCAGTAACGCCACAGACCAACTGGACGCTGTTTCCTCAGATTGCGGTCCGCGCAGAGCGGCCAGAGTGTCAGCATCACTGCAGTAGTGAGCGTGTCTGCAAGAGCCGATTGTTCAAGTCTTGTTTTTGCTCCAGAACGCGTTTTGCATTCGGGATGAGGTTCGCAAGTTCCTGCGGTGCGCTGCGAATCGCTTCATTTAAGGTTGGCAGTTTGGACTGATCGTCGAGAGCAGCGACATACGATGAAATAATCCGGGTCAGAGCTGTGGACGTGTCTGAATCTTTTCCGTAATGATTGCGAAGGCCTTCCAGATCAAGCCTTGCCGCCGTTCGCCAATCGAGTCCTCCCCCCAATCGTGTAACGGCTTCCTGCAACCGCGCTCTCTGAGCTGCAGAAAGCTGCTCCAGATGGAGTGCGCCGGCTACCGCCCTAAGATGATTGACGAGAAGATCCTTTGCGATCAGCGTTGCAAAAAGTGATCCACCGTTCGCCACATCGTGCGAAAACCTCAGTCCGGCCGCTAAAGTGCGAACTCCTCCATCCTTGTCGCCCGCAATAAACAAGTGAAACGCATAGAGAACGTTGAGCCGCCCGAGCACCAGTGCCTTTCGGGCATACTCAACAGGTACATCTTCCGCACTGTAGTCCAAGCCCCAGTCACAGTTTGAAAGAGAAGTCCCGCGGGCCATAATTTCCAAGGCCAATTTGTTTTTCTCAAGCAAGTCTTTGTACTTCGTATCATCGTACGGAGCCGTACCATCGAGGATCGCGTTTAGTTCTCTTGCCTGCTCGTCCGTTATGGCAGAGTCTTGCACCGCCGAGAATGCGGACCAGTAGCGCAATGCTGCATTGTCTGCAAGAGACACATTTCTCTCAGCGAATGCGGAAGCGGCAGATAGCAGTAAAACAAGGACAATCGATGGAATTGCGTTGATGTGTTTCATAGCTTGATCTTCTCCTTGCCGAGCACGCCAACGGCGCTACGTTTACCCTTCGGAAGTGGAACGGTTTGAGAGCGAAATGCCATGTCGTCGACCATCGTCTTAAAGGACGGCGCCTTTGCCATCAGGGCATTTGCACTCCGCATCGTTAATGGCTGGCTGTCCTGAAAAAACTCGGGGGTTCCGGCATTCCCGATGGTTTCGGCGACGCGGACGCGGTTAGTGTGAATGTGTAGTGTGAGCGCCCCCAGAACAAGGATGGCCACCGCTGCAGTGGCCCATGCTCCGAGGATGAACACGCGACGAGCCCGATGGCGCGGTTCTACTGCCGGGAGCGGCTCCGGAACGCACGGGCGGAACTGCTTCAAATACGCCTCGAAGTGCTCATCATCAAGAGTTGGCACAGGAATTCTCCTTCGCGAACATGGAGTCGCGTAGCTTGGCAAGGGCATAGCGGTATCGCGATGCCACTGTGTTCGAGCTAAGACCCAGCAGGTCACTTATCTGCGAGAAGGTGAGTTCGCCCCAGATGTGCAGAACCATGACTTGTCGCTGTTCATTCGGGAGAGCCTCCAGCGCGCGTCTCAGGTTCTGTTCTCCTGTATAGTCTCGGTCGGGAGGACGAAACCAGGCCGAGTCCGGCTCAAGTGGCGTATTTCGGTCCCCAAGCTTGCTGTCATTGAGAGCAGCGTTTCGTACACACGCGAACAGATAAGCCTTCTTGTCCACCACTTGGCTGAGACTCCCTTTCTCGAGCAACTTCAGGAACACTTGATGAACCGCATCTTGAGCCCGGCCTCGTTCACCCGTAACCGCCTGGGCGAAGAGGAGGAGCGCTGGCCCGTGCTCGCGATATAGGAACTCGATCTCGGCGATATTTCCCTCAGTTCGGTCTAGTCTCCTGAGTCACTGATTTCTTGCATATTGTTTGTGCCGTGTGCGGCCAGAGTACGGGAAGCGAACCGTCCAATGCTGTTGAGAATGGCATCGGCACTCTTGGTCCACACAAAGGGTTTGGGCTGCTCGTTGTGCACCTCGATAAACTCCAAGATGGCAGATTCCAGTTGACGCACGCTGTAGTGCGAACCTCGTTTGATCTGGCGTTGTGACAGTAAGGCGAACCAGCGCTCCACCTGGTTGAGCCAGGAACTGTGCGTGGGAGTGAAGTGCAGGTGATACCGAGGATGCCGCAGGAACCACGCCCGAATTTCCTTGGTCTTGTGGGTGGCATAGTTGTCCAACACCAGATGGACGGTAAGATCGGCAGGAACGGCACGATCGATCTGCTTCAAGAATTTGCGGAACTCGATGGCGCGATGGCGTGGCCAGCATTTACCGATCACCGATCCCGTGGCGATGTCCAACGCCGCGAATAGGCTGGTGGTGCCATGGCGTTTGTAATCGTGGGTGCGGCGCTCGACCTGGCCGGGCAGCATCGGAAGAATCGGCTGACTGCGGCTCAGTGCCTGAATCTGGCTCTTCTCATCCACGCACAGCACCAGCGCATGATGCGGTGGGTTCAGGTACAAGCCGACGATATCTCGCACCTTGTCGACCAACAACGGATCATTGGATAACTGAAACGTTTCGCTGCGATGAGGACGCAACCCGAAGGCCCGCCAGATGCGACTCACGGTGGATTGACTCAAGCCCGTCCTCGCTGCCAACGCGCGACTGCTCCAATGCGTGGCTCCCTTGGGAGCCTCTTCCAGGGTCAGGCGTACGGCCCGCTCGACACGGTCATCGCCGATCTGCCGTGGCGCTCCCGGCCGCATCTCGTCACCCAAACCGACCATCCCCTCGGTGATAAAACGATTCCGCCACATGCCCACAGTGAAACCGGTGGTGCGCAGCTTGGCGGCCACCGCGGCGTTGCTCTCCCCGCTGGCACACTCCAGAACGATGCGCGCACGAAAGGCCAGCGATCGCGAACTCCGCGGTTGCTGCAGCAGTTGCCGCAAAGCGATCTTCTGTTCCGGGGTGACAACGAGTTCTCGCTGCTTAGGACGTCCTCGTGGATTCGACATGATCCACGATAACCCCTTTCCTTCATTTATACAAGCTATTTATGACTCAGGAGACTAGTTATTTATACTAAATAAGGCGTTTCACCTAAGCGTTGCAGCCAGTCTAGTTGTGTCCGGATGGGGACTCATTTCGGCGCGCGAGCTTCAGGTCCGGATCCATCTCTTTGTTCTTTTCTCCTTCATTCTCTAGCTTCCACAGGAGCGCCCCGTTTGGGCCAGCAAGCTCCATGCGGAACTTTATATTCGGGCCGAGTTCCGGGCAGGTGTGGCATTTGTGGTGCTGGACTTCAAAGGTGAGAGTCTTACCCTCCACTTTTGGCATCAGCAAAGGTGCGGGACTTTCGCATGCCATGCAGCATTGGCATCGCCGCGCTCTTGGAAATTGAAAATCATCACGCCGCTGATTTTTCCATCTGCTTCTTCAATCTTGAGATCGACCATTGGGAGGTCATTCATTTTCCCTTCCCAGGTTCCCGCGAACGAAGACTTCGCGTGAACTGGCACGGATAGTTGCACGAGAAGGAGTATTACAAAGCCGACACATGCGGCGATGATTGGCACTTGGTTGGTTTTCATGTCTTGATCCTCGATAATAAGACAATCGAGTCCAGAGGATTTGTCTACGCGACTCGTGACGCTGTTGTCGGTGGGTCACAACGATCTCAGCGCAGGCTCAGGGCTTGGCGATCACAGCATAGGCACACGCCAGAAGTTCGGCCAGTTCGTGGCTCCACTCCTCAAGGGCCTTGATCCGCATCCGTAGCGTTGACGCGATCTTTTGTCTGGACAGGATTCAAACCGCCGAGGTGGAAGGAAGGCGCGCAGCGAAGAAAAAGCAAAACTGGTGCCGGGGGCCAGAATCGAACTGGCTACGCCCGCCTTTTCAGGGCGGCGCTCTACCAGTGAGCTACCCCGGCACGCAAACAACTTTTCTAGTTTAGGGGCGCCGCGCCAAGCTGTCAATTCTTCGCGAAATTTCTTGTTTTTGCGTTCCGTGGTTCAATAGAAGAATGCTTACAACTTCGCAGGAATCCGTTTCGCTCATCGCCGAACTCGACAGACTTGCCTCCAGCGCGGCCAGTGCCGACGCCTTGATGAACTCCATCGTTGCGCTGCTGTACGAAAAGCTCACTCGTTACAACTGGGTCGGCTTCTACATGATCGACGCACATGATCCCAACATGCTCGTCCTGGGGCCGTTCCGCGGCGGCATGACGCCCCACACCCGCATCCCGCTCAATCAAGGAATCTGCGGAGCCGCTGCCTCCAGCGGCAGGACCGTGGTCGTGGACGACGTCAACAACGATCCGCGCTATCTTGCCTGCTCGCTCGAAACAAAGTCTGAAATCGTCGTCCCCGTCTTCGCAAAAGGAAAAGTCGTCGGCGAACTCGATATTGACAGCCACTTCCTCGCCGCCTTCGGCCCGACGCCCGCAAACTCTGCGAGTACGCCGCCGCCCTCCTCGGCAAGTTCATCGAAACCCATTCATGAATGGAGTGGTGATTTCTGGCGTTGTGACTTAAGAACTTGAAACTGCCTCTGCTTAGTGCAGAGATTCATCAAATTCCTTCATCCAGCCTTTGCCTTTGAGCACTTCGCGGGGACGAGTGCCGTCCGGTGGCCCGACGATTCCGTCCTTCTCCATCAAGTCAATCAAATGCGCAGCGCGGCCATAGCCGATCCGCAAGCGCCGCTGCAACGTCGAAGTCGAAGCGCGTCCCATTTCGCAGCAGATGCGCACGGCATCCTGGTATAGCTCATCGTCCGCTTCTTCGCCGCCGGTACCTTCCGGCCCTTCAAATCCTTCCTCCACCTTTCCGTTCTCATCCTTTGGCGCTTCCAACAACTGTTCGTTGTACTTCGCCTGCGCCTGCTGCCGCCAGAAATTGCACACGTCCGTAATTTCGTCTTCCGTCACGAGCGGTCCATGAATGCGGTGCAACCTCGACGATCCCGCCGGCAAATAGAGCATGTCGCCTTTGCCCAAGAGCGATTCCGAACCGTTCGAATCCAGAATCGTGCGCGAGTCCACTTTGCTCGCCACGCGGAATGAAATGCGCGCAGGGAAGTTCGCCTTAATCAAGCCAGTAATCACGTCCACGCTCGGCCGCTGCGTCGCCAGAATCAAGTGGATGCCCACAGCACGTGCCATCTGCGCCAGCCGCGTGATGGACTCTTCCACATTGTTTGTGTCCACCATCATCAAGTCCGCCAATTCGTCGATGATGATCACGAGGTAGGGAAGTGGCTTGTGCTCGCTCTGTTCCGTATTTTCAAAGAGCGAAAGCGAATGCTGCTTCTGGAACGTCCGGTTGTACTGATCAATATTGCGCACACCGCGCTGCGCCAGCAGCTTCAGACGGTTTTCCATCTCCTTCGTTGCGTTGCGCAAAACGTTGGACGCAACTTTGGGGTCCGTCACAACCGGAGCAATCAGGTGCGGAATCCCTTCGTACAAATTTAATTCCAGCCGCTTCGGATCTACCAGCACCATTTTCACGTCGTCGGGCGTGGCCTTGTACAGAATGGACATCATCAGAGAGTTGATGAAAACGCTCTTGCCCGTTCCCGTCGAACCCGCAATCAGCAAGTGCGGCATCGAAGCCAAATCCGTCACGCGAATCCGCCCGTGCAAATCGCGGCCCATCGCCAGCGTCAACTTGCTCGAGGAGCCCATAAACTCCTGCGCTTCCAGAATCTCCCGGAGCGCAATCGTTTGCCGGTTGATGTTCGGCACTTCAATGCCAATCGTGGATTTTCCCGGAATGCGTTCGATCAGAATCGATTCCGCCTGCAGCGCTAGACACAAATCTTCTGTCAGTCCGATAATGCGGCTGTACTTGATTCCCGCTTCCGGCTTGAATTCAAACGTCGTTACCACCGGCCCGGGATTGATCTGCGTCACGCGGCCCTGCACGTCAAATTCAAGGCATTTCTCTTCAATCGCGCGCGCCCGCTGCTTCAATTCATCTTCATCGAGCTTCTGCGAACGTTCGCCTTCGCGCAGCAAGTTGATGGAAGGCAATCTGTAATTCGGATTGCCTTTCGCAATCTTCGGCTCGCCCGATTTCTTCGCGGAACTCTTTTCCGGTTTGTCCAGATTCAGCACAAGGATGGGCGTCTTTTGCGAACGCTTGTCCTCTTCCGCATCTTCGCTCGTCACGCCGCGAAACACGTTGCCCTCTTCCGCCAGCGGAATCGTTTTCGCTCCGTTCAGAATCGCTGCGCTACCAACCGATTGCGCCGGAGCGGGCTTGCGTCCCCCGATGCGATTCGCTTCCACCTGCCGCCGCATGCGTTCCTGTTCGCGATTCTCCCGCCACGCCTGCCACCGGGCCTGAACCCTTCGCAAAATTCCCAGTTTCTGCGCCGCACCGATTGGCCCCGTCGAGCTCATCGCCCACTGATGCGTCGCGCCGAACGAAAAACTCGTGGTCAAAAACAGCGCCGTCACAAAAAGCGCGCCCGCCACGATGTACGCACCCTTGTTGAGCGCAGCCAAAAGCATTCCCGCGACCAAATTCCCGTACATGCCACCGGCTGGAATCGCTCCGCGCACTTCGGGGAAGGGAATCATCGTCAGCAGCGTCGGGATGGAAACCACCAGCAATGCGTATCCCGTCAATGTGGCCGCTTGCGATTCCACTGCGCGGCTGCGGAACCATTTCCAGCCGACCGCCAGCAGCGCCATCGGCAGGAGAAACGCGGCATACCCCAGTATCTGGAAAATGGCGTCGGCGCCGTACGAACCGAGCGGCCCAATCCAATTCTGGATGGCGACATTCGGGCTGCCTGCGACGTTGAAAGATGGATCCTTCGGTTGGTACGAAAGCAGCGCGCCTGCAATCAGCAGGCCCGCGACCATGCACAAAAAACCCACAAGTTCGTTTAAACGCTTGTTTTCAGTTGGCGTAAGAAAGCGCACGGATTCTCCTCAGCTTTTTGGGGAAGGCTGAGTGCTGCTGAGCAAGCCGGGCGCTGCGCTCTTGCTCTGGAGGAACACCCAAATCATACCAAACGCGTCCCCCAACTCAAACCTATCTTCCGCCCTGTGTCCTTCCAATCCACCCTCGTTCTTGCGGGAGGCAACAATTCTAAGAAGCAAAACGGGAGGCCCAGTACAACACGCAGATGCCGACAACAATGCGGTAAATCGCGAACGGCACAAAGCCGCGTTTGCGCACCCACGCCATGAACCACGCAACGGAGCCGTACGCTACGATGAAGGAAACCACAAACCCGATTGCTAACACTTCCCATTGATGCGCGTTCATGTGGCCCACGGCGAGCGCATCCTCCCCTTTGGCGCGGAGCGATTTCAAAAGTTCGTACAACGTCGCCACAGCCATCGTCGGCATCGAAAGGAAAAAGGAGAATTCCAGGGCCGATGCGCGCGACATCCCCGCGACTTGTCCTGCCGCGATCGTGGACATGGACCGCGATGTTCCTGGAAATAACGCTGAAAGAATCTGGCAAGCGCCAATCCAGATCGCCTCGCCCAATCCCATTTCCTCCATATGCCAGATTTTGATCGCGCTGCCCGGAACGTTTCCCGCTCTTTCCGCGCGGGCGTGGAGCGCATCCACAATCCACATCACGATTCCGCCGACCAGCAGCGAAGTTCCGATAATCGTCAAGCTCTCCAAATGTTTGCCGATAACTTTCGTCATCAGAAAAGCTGGCCCTGCCGTCACGACGAATGCAATCATCACAAGGCTCAGCGGATGCGTCAGAACCGTGCGATCTCCGCGTTCGCCCTTCGGAAATGTTGAAAGGAATTTCGCAATGCGCTCGCGAAAATAAATCGGCAGCGTCAGAATCGCGCCGAGCTGAATCACAATCGTGTACATCTTCCAGTAGGGATCGCTCAGATTGATGTGCAGCAGGGCTTCTGAAATCCGCAAATGCGCCGTTGAGCTTACCGGCAAGAATTCTGTGAGTCCTTCGACAATTCCCAGCAACACCGACAACAGAAATTCGTTCAAGCCGTTCGCTCCTTCATCGCCGGCAAGCGCTTGCGCATTTCGTACGCATCCAAATGCCCGGGATAGTAGTTTTTTAGAACTGCTTCGATACGATAGCCATGGCGCTGCCAGAAGGCAACGCCCGCTGCGTTCGTGGTTGCGGTTTCGAGCAGCATCGTGCGCACGCCACGAAATCGCAAATTGTTTTCACTCTCGCGCAGCAGCAGGGAACCGATTCCATTTCGCCGGTGCGCTTCCGCTACATCCAGAGTCATCACGTGGCCGAGCGGCGGATTTTCTTCCGTAAGAAGAAACGCGACGATTTCGTTTTCATTCACGGCTACCAGGCACTCCGCGCCCGGCTGCGCCATGAAATGCTTCAACATCGTTTTCGAGTACGCGATTCCAACTGGAAAACATTTCTGATCCAGCTTGAAAAGCGCCGGAAAATCCTTCGCGTCAGATTGGCGAATGGTGATGCTCACGGCCCCGATTCTAGGCCAGACAGGCCCTTTTCGTTAATGATTTGACCGTCAGCGATTTGCGTTTCGCAGAGTGGCGTTTATTTTGTGGTTTTCTGCGATTCGATCCATGCGTCCACTTGCTGCTCCAGCACGTCCATCGGCAAGCCCCCCGCGCCTAGGACCGTGTCATGAAATCCGCGAATAGCGAACTTATCTCCAAGCGCTTTCTGTGCTTTTTCGCGAAGGGCCAGAATCTTTAATTGTCCGATCTTATAGCCAAGTGCCTGGCCGGGAATCGCAATATAACGGTCCGTTTCGCTCTGCACTTCCACTTCATCAATGCCGGAATGGTCGTGGAAAAAATCCACCACTTGTTGTCGGGTCCATCGTTTGTAGTGGAAACCCGTATCCACCACCAGCCGGATCGCACGCAGCATCTCGTCCTGAAGATGACCGTAGTAACTGTACGGATCCTGGTAGAACCCAACCTCTTCGCCAAGACGCTCAGCATAAAGCGCCCAGCCTTCGCCGTATGCAACGTACCCCGCTTGCTGGCGGAAAGGCGGCAGTGTTGGGAGCTCCTGTGCGATGGAAATCTGCATGTGGTGGCCGGGAATCCCTTCATGATAGGCAGTGGTTTCGATGGGAAGCGTCTTGCGCTTCTCGAAATTGCTGGTGTTCACGTTCACGTGGCCGGGCCGCGAGCCGTCCGGCGTTCCCTGAATGTAATCTGCCCCAGCAGACTGCTTTTCCCGAAACTCTTCCATCGGAATCACTTCGAGCTTTGCCTTCGGCAATCGGCCGAAAAGAGAAGGAAGCTTTGCATACATTTGGTCAATGTATTTGCGATAGAGGTCCAGGATCTCCTGCTTCGATTTTGGATGCAGATCCGGGTTTTTTTCGATGGCTGCGTTGAAACTCTTTAGGTCGCTGTAGCCAAGTCTCTTCGCGACTTTAAGCATTTCGCCTTCGATGCGTGCAACTTCGCGCAAGCCCAGTTGATGAATCTCCTCGGGCGTCATGTTCGTGGTCGTGCTTTGCTTCACTCTCGCCTGATATCGCGCATCGCCGTCGGGAAGGGACCACATTCCGGGCTCTTTCCGGCCTTGCTCGACGTACTCAGTTTTCAGGAATTTCGTAAACCTGCTGTAAGCCGGATTGATACCATCCAGGATCGCAGCAAGAATCGCTGTATTCAGGCGCTTCTTGTCCGCATCGCTGAAACTCGCCGGGAATTTCTTCAGAGGCTGCGCGAACGGGCTATCCTCCGGCTTCGCTTCTCCCACCGCGATTGATTGCCCAACGACCTGCTCCAGTAGAATTTTCGGCGGAATCAGCTTCTTGCTCGCTCCCTTGCGCATCAGCACGATCGTTCCGTCAATCTGCCCCGGAATCTGCTTCAGGCGGGCTACGTAGTCGTCGTAGTCCTTTACCGTTTCAAACGGAATCAGCTGGACGAACTGCGGCAAATCCAGATGAATACCGCCAAACTGCGTTATTGGCATCAGCCAATCTTCGAACTTGGCGATATCCACCTGCTCTTCAAGTGCGCGAACCATCAGGACCTTGTTCAGCCTTTCCTGCTCGGGGAATCCCGTGGCGTCTATCGCCTTGAAGCGCTTTAGGAAGTTCTTCGTCGCGTCAAGTTCGAAATAGATCTCTTTTTCCGAGACTTCGCTCATTTTGTCGTTGTAGCGTTTGTCACCGATGATCGTCGCGAACTCGGGGCTCGTCTTCATGACGAACTCCCACTGCTCCTTCAGCAGGGCGTTTAATTCCTCGCGCCTATGTTCGAGGCTGCCCGCAGGGTTGTCGTCCGCCGAGGCGATGCTGGAAAAGAGAAGGATGACTGCAAAAAAGGAAATGAGTGGGCGTAAGTTCAACGAGGCTTTGTTCTTCATTTCGCTCTCTTTTGCTGAATTTCTAATGGCAAACCGAATCGCTTCGTATAGATACGAAAGAAAAAAGAAAAGGTTTCGTGGGACTTTGCTATCATACCAGCCAGAGTTCGGCTTTTACTTCAATCAGGAGGCGCCTGTGCGAATCGAAGTCATCCGCCGGGATGAATCTGCCTCCGTGTCTCTTCTCTAGTTTTTCTCCGGCAGACTTTCCCCGCGGATCCTTTTCCTTCTCGTTCTGATTTCCTTTTTCCGCCGGAAACGCGCCGCGTTTCTGCGCCATCAGAGGAGATTCGCGTGTATTCATTAGAGGATTTGGGCTGGTGCGAGTTTTTCGAGAAGCAGCGGCAGCAAAAGCAAAATGACGAGTTGATGCGAGCGAGAGTCAGCGAAGAAAATCGCGCGCTGTACAAAATCATTTCGGAGCGCGGGGAGCGCTTGGCGGAGTTGCGCGGAAAATTGCGCCATGCGGCCACTTCGCGGGAGATGTTGCCTGCAGTTGGTGATTGGGTGCTTGCGGATGAAAGCGGAACGCGAGCGACGATTCATTTTGTTTTTGAGCGGCGCAGCAAATTCTCGCGCAGAATCGCGGGACGAAAAGTTGAGGAACAAATTGTCGCGGCGAATGTGGGCACGGTCTTCCTTGTCAGTTCGCTCAATCGCGAATTTAATGCGCGCCGCGTGGAAAGGTACCTGACTCTGGCGTGGGAGAGCGGCGCTCGACCAACTGTCGTGTTGAACAAAGCCGATCTCTGCGAAAACATTGCCGAACTTCGCGAAGAGGCGGAACATGCCGCGATGGGTGTTCGGACGATTGTTGCGAGCGTCCTGAACGGTGAAGGAATTCTCGAATTGCGCGAGATCGTCCGAAACGGGGACACAACTGCGCTGCTCGGTTCTTCTGGAGTGGGAAAATCGTCATTGATAAACGCAATTCTCGGAAAAGAAATTCAAATAACGAAAGAGATTCGCGAAAGCGACGATCGCGGGCGGCATGCGACGACGTCTCGGCAGTTGATTGTGGCGCCGGGCGGAGGTGTGTTGCTCGATACACCGGGGATGCGGGAACTGCAATTGTGGGACGCGAGCGGAGGAATCGCGCACGCGTTTGCGGATGTGGAGGAACTTGCGAAGCAGTGCAAGTTCCGGGATTGTTCGCATAAGAACGAGCCGGGATGCGCGGTGCGCGAAGCGATGGATGAAGAGCGGTTGGCGAATTATCACAAACTGCAAAGGGAAGAGGAGTTTCTGGAGTCGAAGCAGGACGACGCGCTGCGCTTCCAGCGGACGCGAGAGTTACGCAAAATGATGAAGGGAGTGAACCGGTTTTATCGGGAACGAGGGAGATAAGATCTAAGTCGGATTTCAACACAGAGCTAACAGAGGGCGCAGAGGGCACAGAGAAGAAGGAAAGGGCCAAATCGGAGCCTGTGCCTTTGAATGTTTTTCTGATTGGAATTCGTGATCATGGTTTTTGAGGTGCGCCGAAGCCGGGGGCGCCGGGGGGAGGCGTGATGCCGAGGGCTTTTACCGTGACCGGATCGGGCGCGGTGACCCCATCTTTGCGAGTGACGACGGCGAAGCCTCCGGCGTAGTCCCACATAGTCCAGCCGATGTTGTGTTTCTCAAGAGCGGTGCGAACGTCATTAATCCATGCGGCCCGCGCTTCTGGACTTGCGGCGGCACGGTAGACGCCGAACTCGTTGCAAGTGAGTGGGACATTCCAGCGGTTTCCCCACGCGGCGACTTCACCGATTTCGGCTTCGATGCGCGCAGAATCCCATCGGTCGAGTCCATAGCGAGAAACCGCTTGTCGATTGACGGCGTCGGGGACTTGCGATTCCGTGACGAAAATATTTTCCGGAGTCGAGGGGTAAGGAAGATTCGTTAAATAATGCTGAAAGTTCGTGGACCAGGTCGCGCCCTGATGGGTAAAGATGTGCGGATCGTAGAAATGGAAATTGTAGATGACGTTTGTGTCGCGGAGCGGCTCGAGGAAGAGAAGTTCGTTTGAGGAAGACCAGTTTGCGCCGGCGGCGATGATGGTGTGATTTGGCGCGCCTTCGCGAATTGCGCGTGCGAGACGCGCTTGCACACCCATCCAGCGGTAGCGGTCCTTAAATTCCGGCTCATTCAGAATTTCAAAGAAAACCTTCTCGGGATCGAGCGTAGAAAAATGTTTCGCGAGCGCGCGCCAGAAGTCCGCAAACTGCTCAACGAAACTGTCGTCGGTCGCGAGGTTTTGTTTGAAGTCGCTCTCGGGATGAATGTCAATAATGATGGCAAGATTTTGCGCCATGATTTTTTTCACGGCGTCGTCCACCATGGCGAGATATTCGGCGGGAATGCGGTCGGCCTGGCCGCGCCGGAACATAGGCTCGCAATTCAGAGTGAAGCGAACGTGGTCGAAGCCAAGCGATTTGATGAGCGCCATGTCCTGCGCGGTGTCGTAGGTGTCGAAATGTTCTTTCGTGTAGCCTTTTTCGTCATAAACCTGCGCGAACCAGTGGCTGAGATTGATGCCGTGGCGCAAGCGATGCGCGCGGGCGAAAGCGACGGAAGAGCCCTGCGCGAAAAGCGGGACGGCGGGGCACAGCAAAATTGCAGCGATAAAGACGGTGCGGGCGGCCGAAATGGCCGCCCGTTCGCGAGAAAGTTTTCCGAAAATGGAGCTCATAGTTTGACGGTGACGGTTTTGACTTCTGTGTAGTTGGCGAGGCCGTATTCGCCGAGTTCGCGGCCGATGCCGGATTGCTTGTAGCCGCCGAAGGGGGCTGCGGCGTCGAAGACGTCGTAGCAATTGACCCAGACAGTGCCGGCGCGAACGCCGTCGGCGATGGCGTGGGCCTTGGTGATGTCCTGCGTCCACACGGCGGCGGCGAGTCCGTAGATATTCTTGTTGGCGCGTTCGACGACTTCGCTGATGTCCTTGAATTTGAGGATAGACATGACGGGGCCGAAGATCTCTTCCTGCGCGATCTTCATGTTGTCTTGTACGTCCGCGAAAACGGTCGGCTCGATGAAATAGCCTTTGTCGCCGACGCGATTGCCGCCCGCGACGAGTTTTGCTTTTTCTTTCTTGCCGGATTCGATGTAGCCCATGACCTTGTTGAATTGGTCTTGGTCCACTTGCGGGCCCTGCTCTGTGTTTTTGTCGAAGGGATTTCCAACGGTGCGCTTTTTCGCGCGCGCGGCGGATTTCTCCACGAACTCGTCATAGGCTTTTTCTTCGACGAAGAGACGCGAGCCGGCGCAGCAGCACTGGCCCTGATTGAAGAAGAGCGCGAAGTGCGCGCCTTCGATGGCCTGATCCATGTTCGCGTCGGCGAAGACGATATTGGGGCTCTTGCCGCCAAGTTCGAGTGTGACGCGCTTCAAATTGGTTTCGGCGGCGGCCTTCATGATGAGATGGCCGACTTCGGTCGAACCGGTGAACGCGACTTTGTCCACGTCCATGTGGCGCGCGATGGCGCCTCCCGCGGTGGGGCCGTAGCCGGGAAGGAGGTTGACGACGCCTTCCGGGAATCCGGCTTCGAGCATGAGTTCACCGACACGGAGCGCAGTGAGAGGAGTTTGTTCAGCGGGCTTCATGACGACAGTGCAGCCTGTGGCGAGCGCGGGGCCGAGTTTCCAGGCCTGCATGAGCAGCGGGAAATTCCACGGAATGATTTGGCCGACGACACCGACGGGCTCGTGCTTGGTGTAGGTGAAGTAGCGGCCGTTGACGGGAATGGTTTTGCCTTGGAGCTTGTCGGCCCAGCCTGCGTAATAGCGATAGCACGCGATGGTGAGCGGAAGATCGGCGGCGCGGGCGACGTGATAGGGCTTGCCATTGTCGAGCGCTTCGAGCTGCGCGAGCTCATCGGCGTGCTTTTCGATGAGGTCGGCGAGCTTGTTCATGAGAACGCCGCGCTGGGACGCGGGCATTTTCTTCCACGGACCTTTTTCAAAAGCGGCGCGGGCGGCGGCAACGGCTTTGTCGACATCGGGGGCGTCGGCTTCGGCGACGTTGGTGATGACTTCACCGGTGGCTGGATTGATTGTGGGGAAAGATTTGCCGGATGTGGAATCTACCCATTTGTTGTTGATGAGAAGTTTTGTGGCGCTGATTTTAACGGTGGGTTCGATTGCAGTGGATGCGCTAGCCATTCTTGTAACTCCTTAGAAGAGAGGTGGGGCCAAACTTTTGCAGGTTACTCCTGAGGGAGGCCGGAAGCAACGAGGTAAAGAAGCAGCGTCAAAAGAAAGGCCGAAGATTACGTCGTTTTCAGTAGCCCCCACCCCCTCCCCGGTTTTTGTGTAAGTGTTCATTCTAAAGCAGGTTAAGGTCCTTTGTTTTGATACACTTTTGCAAGTGTTCATTCTAAAGGTGGTTAGCGAGTCGGGGCTAACGGGCAAGCGTCGAGCTTTGATTGGGGAGAAGCTCTTAGGAGCCGAGAACTGTAGCGGCATGTTCCGCAGGGAAACCGTCCTTGAGTCCGGCGTCAACAACAAAAGGAACACGGCAAACGACTTCTTATGACGCGCGAACAATCGAGCGTAGATCGAGAAGTTGCGCGAAACAATTGAGCTGAAGAACGAAAAGAGAACAGCTGTCCGTTTTGCAAGAACCGTCGGGAAGGCTAGTGGTTCTTCGCGGCTTGCCTGTTGAGCGGTATGACGGGCATCTTCACGCCTTCGGGTAGATCGAGCCAACTCACGCGCCCGGAATTCTCCGCAGTTCGTTCGAACTTGAGATGATTTTCGTCGCCGTCAGGATCTTTCCAATCAAAGGTGAGCGATTTTCCAGAAGAAACCAAATTGCTGATAGGAAGACTCTCCGAAGGCCTCTCGTTGGTAATCGTAACGTCCCCGTGTTCGCCTTCTCCGTTCATCGTGAAGGCGCAAACGCGGATACCGCCCGCGAGAGTTTCGTTTTCTTTGTGAAGCTCGAGCACGAAATAGGAAGTACCGTTGTGCACGGCACTCCATGTGCCGATGAATTGGTTGATGTCGGTGGGGACAGACGCAGACTGCGACACCTGATGAGCAAACCCGAGAAAGGCCGAGGATGCGACCAGGATAAAAGCGGCCAAAACAAATACAGTGCCGAATCCATTTCGAATCAGACGAGCGTTTTTTTCCAATCTCATTGCGGCCTCCACGGCGGGATTTGGAGCGAAAAGCCCAGACAAGCAAAACAATTTCTGAAGGGCTCAGATGCGGGCCGCATATGTAGGGGTTGCTGGCGAGTCTTTGATGCTTGCGACCGAGGCCGATCTAAAGATCAGCCACTACAGTGATGCGACGCGGCATGCGTTCAGACCTGAAGGCTTTTCAAGTAGGGGACGCTGGCTTTCATGAGGTCGAGGTCCATTTCGACGAAGTAGTTTTTGATGCGGGCGGTTTTGGCGGCGGAAAAGATTTTTTTCCAGTCGAGGGAGTCCTGGCCGACGGCGGCGTACGTTTTTTTCTGTAGGTCCCAGCCCTGGACGTGCAAGGAGAAGAAGTGGCCGGGATATTTGGTGAGGTATTCGGCGGCGTCGTAGCCGTCGGCGATGGTGGACACCTGAAATTGGAACTGGACGAATTTGGGATCGAGAAGTTCGAGAAGAATGTCGTAAGTGCGCTTGCCGTTGACTTTGGATAGCTCGAAGCCTTCGTTGTGCAAACCTTGCTGAATGCCGGATTTGCCGGCGAGTTCGCCCATTTTGTTGTATTCGTCGGCGATGCGTTTTACGTCGTCCATCGTGGGGTTTTTGGGACCGCCAAGGCTAGGGACAATCATTTGCGTGAGGCCGACTTCTTTGGCCCAGGCGATGCTGCGCGGTTGATCCTTTCTGAGTTCCTCGATGCCGAAGTGCGAGCTGACGCAGGTGAGGCCGTTGTCGGAGAGAATTTTTTTGAGTTCGGCGCCGGAGTATTTGGCGAGGCCTGCGAAGCCGGAGTCGGAGTAGCCGACCGGAGAGCAGAGTTCGATGGATTGGAAGCCGGCGTCGGCGAGAGTCTTGAGCGTGCCTGGGAAATCCTTGGCGATCATTTTGCGGACGGGCCAGGTTTGGCATGCGATGGGGAGGCCAAGGGGACTAGCGGATGCGATGAAAGGAAAGGAAGAGGCGAGAGCCGCGGAAGCGGTTGCGGCGGCGGTGGTTTTCAGGAATGTACGGCGAGGTTGGTTAGACATTTGTGGCCTCCACGGAATTTGAATGCAAAATCGAAACCGATCGACCTGAAATCCTGCCAAGCACTGCCGGGGACTAAAATCCCCTGGACTACATTCCAAGAGCACAGCCCCTTCGAAGCTCAGGATAAACAAGAGTGGCTGTGCTACTAAAGCTCCCAGCCGGAACGGCGATCAGGGCGAACGATCTTGTCTGCTACGGCGGAATTCGTCACTTTCAGATTGGCGCGATCCCACCTTAATTTTTGGCCAGTTTGCGAAGCGACATTGCCGAGCAACAAAGTTTCCGTGACGAGACTGGAGAATTCGAAATTGCCGCCGGGTTTGTCCTTGCTGCCTTTACACGCGTCCAGCCATTCGCGTTCGTTGCCGGGCGAGCGGGGCAGAGTTTTGGGAGGCGGCTCAAACGCTTTCATCTTCGCGTCGGGAATGAGGCGCGGTTTGGCTCCATTGAACCCACAGAGAATTTTTCCCTTGTCGCCGACGAAGAGAAGACCTTCCTGGCCGTCCTCTCCTTCCATGGTGAAGGGACGGTCATCCTCGAGCTCTTCGGGGCGCGGAGGACGCAGGCCGCCGTCGTACCAGGTGAATTTGACGGGAGGCATTTCGCCGCGCGCAGGAAAGTTGAAAGTAATCATGGACGCGTTTGGATACGTTTCCGGATAGCGATCGGTGGTGCTGGCTTCGACGCTTGTGGGCGCTTCCAGCTTGAGGACCCGGAAAATCGTGTCAAAACTGTAGCAGCCCATGTCACCAAGAGCACCGCAGCCGAAATCGGCCCAGCCGCGCCAGGAAAAGGGAAGATAGATGTGATTGTAGGGGCGGACCGGTGCGGGACCGAGCCAGAGATCCCAATCGAGACCGTCAGGAATGGTTTCCGTTTCTCTTGGACGATCAATGCCTTGCGGCCAGAAGGGGCGGCTGGACCAGTTGTGGACTTCGCGGACCGGGCCGATGGCGCCAGCCCAAATCCACTCGCAGAGGAGGCGCGTGTCTTCGGAAGCTTGATTGCCGACAGCGATTTGCGTGGCAACGCCGGTTTCGCGGGCAATGTCCGCGATGCGGCGCGCTTCGTAAATGGTGTGCGTGAGCGGCTTCTGGCAGAAGACGTGTTTGTGTTTGCGCATGGCAGCGGCGGAGATAGAGGCGTGTAGATGGTCCGTGGTGCAGACGACGACGGCGTCGAGGCCTTTTTCCTTTTCGAGGAGTTCGCGGTAATCCGTGTAGGCGGCACAGCCGCGGGAGTTTCCGGAGTGGGAGCCAGTGGCATTGTAGGCGTCGACGACTTTTTGTGCGGGTTCGCGGCCGGAAACGCCGCCAGTAGCCGTAAGAGTGTGGTTGAGTTTTATGGGTTGATCGGGACTGAGCCAATCCCAACCGGAGTCCACGCCGAGCAATTTGCGGACGGAGTTGCAGAATTCGTGCGTGCTCCACTGCGGGTAGTCGGAGCCGGATTTGTTGACGTCGCAGACGGCAATGCCTTGCACGTCGGGCTCTTTCAGGAAGTGGAGCATGACGCGGAAGCCCTGCGCACCGACGCCGATGAAGGCCATATTAACCTTGTCGCTGGGCGGAACGTAGCCGACGCCGCCCAGGACACGGCGCGGAACGATGGTAAAACCAAGTGCCGTGGTTGCGGATTGCGCGAGAAATTTGCGCCGCGAATAGGAATTCCCTGAAGAACTGCGAGGCGCTGGCGGTTTTTTCATGGCCCTGCTCCCGAAGCGGAACAGGCGGTACTCTACACAGGATTGAACCGTTTGAATAGAAGAAAGGGAAGGAAATTCTCAGAAGAGGCGAGGAAAGAAGGTTTGTTGCCGATGGCGTACGATACCCGGGGAATACTGGATATCCGGACAGGAGGAAGCCCGGGCAAAAAGTACTAAGGGATTTACCTGCTTGTAGTTTATTAGAGCGTTCTTAGACTTACGATGTGCAACTCCATGACAGCGCGCAACTCAGGACAAATCTACCGAGGAGTCAAGCTGTGGCCCAAGAAAGGCGTCATACGAGCCGCCTCATCATGCGTGTGCCCATGCGGGTGCGAAGTCTGCGGGGAGGGCCGCAGCAGGAGCATGTGGTCGAATCGATGAACATTTCCATTCGGGGAGTCTATTTTGCGACGGACGCGAAATTTGAAGAGAAGGAAGAGATCGAAATCCGCCTGCACATGCCCGAACAACTGATGGCAGGACAGATCACGGACTGGTGCTTCACGGGCCGAGTGGCGCACGTGCACAGGCTCGGAAGAAACGGCAAGTGCGGAGTCGGAGTGCAATTCCTCTATTACTCCGCGGGCGAAAAAAAGTTCGACTAGAAATGCCGCGCCAGAGTTCTTAAACCTGCCACGGGTTGAAAGAGCCGAAATACCAAAGGTGACCTTCGAGATCGCGGCAAGCGTAGCCGCGCCCGCCATGACCTTCGTCGTGAATGTCGTAGACAATTTGCGCGCCAGCGGCTTTGGCGCGGGCATAGTGAGCGTCACAGTCGGGGACGACGACGTAGGGGAATTGCGTTTCCGCGCCGTCCACTTCGTCCGGCTGCTTGACGGTGAAACGAGAGTCATTGTCCCTGATGGAGCCGAGCATGATCATGCCGGAGCCGAAGCTGAGTTGAGCGTGCGCGATGGTGTTGTTGTCGCCGGGGACGACGAGATGTTTTTCGAAACCGAAGGCATTGCAGAGCCAATCAATTGCGACAGGGGCGTTGCGGTAGCGCATGCCGGGAATGATGGTTGAACCGAGGGATGGAGAAGGCATTGCTGTGGCCATGATGGTAGCTCCTTTCGGTGAGGACGGTATGAGGGGGAGTTTGGCACGAAGACGGGGCGGCGTCTAAGAAAAATTTGTAACAAGGTCTGGCGCGAATCGGTGAGGGTGGGAACAAAAAAGCAGGGGTGGATGCCTCTGCTTTTTTGTTTTTGGAAGAGATTTCAGTCGGCGGAAGCGGCTTTGGTTTTTGCGGGAGCGTCGGCTTTGACGAGCGGGACGTCCACGAGATGCTCGGCGAGGAACCAGACCTGGAGCTCGTTGGTGCGGATGATGTCGCTGACGAGGACGTCGTTGGTGCCGTCATCGCCGGCGTCGGAGGCTTGGCGGGCCATGGTGCGGGCTTCCTTAAGAAGAATTTCGTGGGCTTCGAGCAGACGTGAGATTTGGACAGGAGCTTCTTCGCGGCCGCGCGGAGGGCGGGGAATGATGGTTGTTTCGGCGACGTCGGCGGCCATGGCTATGCTCACGCCGCCAAGAAGCTGAATGCGCTCGGCGATGGTGTCCACAAGTTCGTCTTGCTCGTCGTGGTGCTTGTCGAAGAGCAAGTGGAGTTGATAAAAAGTGTGGCCGACGACCTGCCAGTGATGCTTCTTGTAGAGGTCGCGGAGAGTGATGGTGTCCGCGAGAACCTGGTTTAGATTTTCGACGCTGGCGGCGCAGACGTTTTCATCGAGCGCGATGGGAAGCTTGGCGATTTTTCCGAAAGGCTGAATTTCGCGGGAGTGCTGATGGAGGATAGGGCGGGCGCGTTCCGTGCCAGCCTGGGGATTGCTGGAAGCTTTTTTGGCCATAAGGGCCTCCTTGGAGATAAAGAGCAGTTTGATTCGGCACCGTTTGGATGCTTTGGTGCACTGCCCAGGATAGGTCTTTTTTCCTTTGGGGAGAGACCCAAACAAGGCAGTTTCGCAAGATGTTGATAAAAACTAGGTTAGTCGATGGAAACGGCAAGAGCCTAGTCCGCAGGTGCATCCGAAGCGGAAAGCGAGACTTGGGATGGGCGGGTGCGAGTGACGTATACGGCGACCAGCATGCTCAAAGTGAGTAGCGAGGCGGCGAGAAGATAGGGCGCACCTGGGAGCTTCATGGGAGCCCCGGGCGAAATGGCGCGTTTGAAAACTTGCGTGAACAAGACCGGGCCTGCCATGCCAGTGATCGCGCGGAGCGAGTTGATGCCGCCTTGGAGCTTCCCTTGTGAGGAAGGATCTACGTGCCTGGACATGAGTGACTGGACGGCTGGGGCAGCAATGCCCCAGAGGGCGATAAAGGGGATGGTGCACAGCAAGATGAGGCCAGTCGGCGCGAAGGCAAAGCAGAGAAATCCGATGCTGCCAAAAATCAAGCCAGAGACGAGACTGAAGCGTTCGCCGAAGCGCTTTACGTAAGGGCCAACAAGAACGCCAGAGACAAGTGCGGCGCTGACACCGACCACGGTGAGAGAAAGGCCGACCGCGCCTCGACTCCACGAATAGCGGTATTCGGAATAGATCGCCCAGACGGACATGAGCGACTGGTGAGCAAGATAGTAGAGGGTGACGACGACAGCGAGGCCGCTAAGTTCCGGGTGCGAGCGAAAGAGTTTGAGCGAGCCGAGAGGATTGGCCATGTGCCACGCGGACTTGGCGCGTCGTTCAGGCGGCAAGGACTCGGGAAGAACAAAATAGCCGTAAAAGGCGTTGGTAAGACTGAGCGCGGCAGCGCCCCAAAAAGGGAACCGGAGATGATGATTGCCATTGCCGAGTAATCCGCCAAGAGCGGGGCCGATAATGAAGCCGAGGCCGAACGCAGCGCTGATGAGTCCGAAGGCTTTGGCGCGTTTTTCGGGAGGAGTGACGTCGGTGATGTAAGCAAAGGCCGTCGCGACGTTGGAAGTGGTGATGCCGGAGATGAGCCGGCCGACGAAAAGCCAGCCGAGAGAGGGCGCGAGCGCCATGAGCACGTAATCAAAGCAGAGACCGAAGCAGGAGATGAGAATGACGGGACGGCGCCCGAAGCGATCCGACCACGCGCCGAGTATGGGAGAAAAAATGAACTGCATGCTGGCCCAAGCGAGGCCGAACCAGCCGATAATGGAGGACGCGCGCGCAAAATCTCCGCCTTCGAAACTGCGGATGAGGTCGGGAAAGATGGGCGCGATGATGCCGAAAGAAAGAAAATCGAACGCGACCATAACGAGGATAAAAGCGAATACTGCGCGGCCGGGGGATTTTTCTGTAACCGGTGATGATGGAGACGACACGGAGGCTCCTAAACCAGTAATTGTAGCGGGGAAGGAGCGCGGACGGAAATGAATTGGGGGTGAGGGATATTTCGATCGGAGATCTTGTCAAGTATTTCCGGGGCTGTCCGACAAGAGTCGAACCACAAAAACCGCCAGAGCCTCCGAGCTGCAGACCTCAATCAGCAAATCTCGCCAAGCACAGGGGCACGATATATCGTGGCCCTAGTGAAAAAGAATCGGAAAAAACTGGAAAGAATCGAAAAGAAAACGCGCCCTTGCCTATGGTGCAGTGCAAGGGCGCGCTTGTGCGAAAGATTGAGGATTGATTAGCGGTTGCCGGCTGGTTCGGAAGCCTTGCTGGGTGCGGCAGCTTCTTCCTGGCCGAGCTCGATGGTGTACTTCTTGCCAGCGATCAGGACTGTGGTCAGCGTCTTGGAGCCGTCCTGCGCCTCCGCGGTGGCATAACCGGTTGCGGGTTGGGCAACCTTGGTTGCGTTGACCGTCGCCGAAACCGTGGCGATGGTTTCCTTGCCCTGGCGGATGCTGAACTGAGCCTGGGGACCGGTGCCTTCGAGCTCGACATTGTACTTGCCAGCGGCAATGGTCTTGCCGTTGAGCTTCACGTCTTCGTAGAACTTGACGGAAGCCTTATCGCCTGCAAAAGCGGCGGAAGCGAAGAAGAGAGAAGCACCCAGCAGAAGACCCTTGGAAATGAATTTCGTGTTCATGAGAATCCTTTCGTGTGCGTCGCGAGAATTTTTCTTCGGTGATTCTGAATCGCCGCCGAAGAAGCGCGCGTGTGATACATAAGGTTTGACGTTAAGGCGCAAACGGTGTTGCGAATTTGAGCGGTAAATTTGAGTTAACGCTACAGTGGTTGCAGAAGAAAAAGCGATTGTTACGAATCAAAAAAACTTGCTAACAAGGCTGGTTGTGCCTGAAAAAGAGGGCCTTAGGAAACTCAAACTTCCAGAATCACCGGCAAGATCAGCGGGCGTTTCGAAGTTTGCTTGTTGATGTAGCGTTTTAGGTCTACGCGGATTTTTTCCTTGATTACGGACCAATCGGACATCTCTTCGGGGTTGGAAGTGTTGATGGTTCGTAAAATGATGTCCCGCGCGCCGGTCATGAGGTCGCTGCCGTTATCGCTGATGAATCCGCGCGTGACGATTTCGGGCTGCGATTCGAGATTGCCGGTGTGTTTGTCGATGGCGATGATGGGGACGACGACGCCGTCTTCGGAAAGATGCTTGCGTTCACGCACGACGACTTCTTCAATTTCCTCGAGCGAGCCGGAATCAACGAGAACGCGCCCGGCGGCAACGGGTTCGCGGCGGAACGCGCCGTCTTCCTTGAACTCGATGCAGTGGCCGTCTTCGAGGAGAAGAATTTCGCCGGAGACAACGCCGAGTTGGTGCGCGAGCGCGGCGTGGCGGAAGAGATGGCGATACTCGCCGTGAACGGGAATGAAATATTTCGGCTTCACGAGCTGAAGAAGAAGTTTTTGTTCTTCCTGGCTGGCATGGCCGGAAACGTGAATCACGCCGGCGGAATTGTCGTAGTAGACGAGGGCGCGGCGGCGGAACATGTGATCGAGCATGCGGAAAATGGCTTTTTCATTTCCCGGAATGATGCGCGACGAAAGAATGACCGTGTCGTTTTCGTCGACGGAGACGAAGCGGTGATTGTCCACGGCGATGCGCGAGAGGGAAGACATCGGCTCGGCTTGCGAACCGGAGGCGAGAATGACGATTTTGCGTGGTTCGAAGCCGCGAATGTCCTGCGGACGAACAACCATGCCGTCCGGAATGTTGAGACATTCCAGGTTGTGCGCGATTTCGACGTTGTCCACCATGCTGCGGCCAACGAAGGCGACCTTGCGGCCGACGCGCCCGGCGATGTCGATCACTTGCTGAATGCGTTGGATGGAGGATGCAAAGCAGGAAAGAATCACGCGGCGAGGCGCCGAGCGGCAGAGTTCTTCGATGCGGGGGACTATGGCGCGTTCGGTAGGAGTGTAGCCGGGGCGCTCGACGTTTGTGGAGTCAGAAAAAAGCGCGAGGACGCCTTCGCTGCCGTAGCGCGCAAACGTGGCAATGTCAAAGCCCTCGCCGTTCACCGGCGTGTGGTCAATTTTGAAGTCGCCCGTGTGAATGACGACGCCGACAGGCGTGCGCACGGCGAGCGCGACGCAGTCAATCGTGCTGTGGGTGACGGGAATGAACTCGATTTCGTACGGGCCGATTTCAACGCGGCGGCCGGGAATCACTTCACGGAGCGTTGTGGAATCGAGAAGGGCGGCTTCTTCGAGCCGCTTTTTGACAAGAGCGAGCGTGAAGCGCGTGCCGAAGACGGGGACATTTAAGTCGCGCAGGATGTAGGGGAGCGCGCCAATGTGATCTTCGTGGCCGTGCGTCAGAACAATGGCGCGGACGAGATGGCGGTTTTGTTTGAGATAGGAGATGTCCGGAATGACGAGGTCTATGCCGAGGAGTTCGGACTCGGGAAACATCATGCCGGCGTCAATGACAATGATGTCGTCGCCGAAGCGAAGCGCCATCATGTTCATTCCGAATTCACCGAGACCACCGAGAGGAATTGCGAAAAGCGATTGCGAAGACTTGCTCAAAGAAATGTCAGCTCCAATGCGGGACAGACGATGTTATCACAGAGGACTGTGAACCCTCGCATGAGCCGCTCACGTCCGCCGGAGACCAACCAGCGATGGCGTCGGGGTTCTTGCGCCTCTATTCCTTCGAGCCTGTGAAGAGATGGACGACGACGACGAGTAGGACGGCGCCGACCGTTGCAGCGGCGAGGGAATAGAGCCAGCCGCTGTGACCAGCGCCGATCTCCAGTTTGCGAAAAATCCATCCGCCGAGGACGGAGCCGATGAGTCCGAGAAGAATGTCCGTGAGGCAGCCGTAGCCACGGCCGCGCGCGATTTTTCCGGCGAGCCATCCGGCGACGAGGCCGAGAAGAATCCAACTGACGAGCCCGCGATCGATGACTACACCGAAGACTTGGTCTATGTGAGCCAGGGTTAGAACAACGGAGAGCATGCAAGCTCCTTCGTGATTCGAATGTGGGCTGCGGTCGAGTGTAGCAGAGAACTAGGCCGACTTTGGCCTCACGTTAATACCGAAATGACATCCTGGACCATCGCTTCCAGCACGAATTTACGGCTGAGTCCCAGAGCGTGCAGTTCGCCCTGCGCAATGGCGTCGTAAGTACGTTCGGTGGTGTAAAGGTGGATGATGTCCTCCTCTCGGCGGTGGGGGCGCGTTCCTCTCTTTTTGCGCAATTCGGCCATCAGGTCCAATTGCCGCCGCCTCTGCCTCCGATAAAACCGCCGCACGATGGGGTCCGCAAAAACCAACTCACGCAGAGAAGCCCTCAGGCCGCGCCAGCGAGTATGAAATTCGATGGATAAGCTGACGAGGCGGCGCGCGATGTCCCGATTGGACCCGCCCGCGGACAAGACGCTTGCGACTTCTTTCCATTCCGAGGCAACCCACGATTCGTAGGCAGCGAGGAAGATTTCGCGCTTGTTTTTGAAGTGCTTGTAAAAGACGCCGGTCGAATAGCCCGCCGCGCGCGCAATGCGGTTGGAATTCGTGCCGTGATATCCCACACGGTTAAAGAGGAGGGCGGCGGCGGCGACCAGCCGGTCGCGGGTCTGTTGCGGGGAACCGCGCCGGGGGCGCACTGGCGTTAGCGGGCGTTCAATTCGAAATGTCATGGCGACCTCTTGACAGCAATCTTTCATAAATGATATCTATATCACTTATAGTGATGCAACATCCACTAATAAACTGTGATCCCCGGGAGTACCGTCTTCACGACCATCGCAGCAGAAGGAGAGCAGATGCGCTACTTGTATCCGGCCGGAAGAATTCTCTTTGCGTTGATTTTTATTGCCGCGGCGCCCCGCCACTTCACGCACGAAGGCATTCAGCATGCCGCGGATTTGGGAGTGCCCATGGCCAGTTTGCTTGTTCCTCTGGCGGGTGTGATGGCTCTCTCCGGAGGACTAAGTGTTGCTCTGGGCTACAAGGCCAAATGGGGCGCATGGCTGCTTGTGGCGTTCCTCGTGCCGGTCACGTTCATGATGCACGGCTTTTGGAGGCTCCAGGATTCCGCACAGATTCACGTACAGCAGGCCATGTTTGCGAAGAACGTGTCCATGCTTGGAGCGGCGCTGCTTTTGACTCAGTTTGGCGCAGGACCCGTCAGCGTCGAAAGGGACAATAGTTAGCCGGCAGCGGGGATTTGTTGCGTCATGCAGTGAATGGTGCCGAGGCCGAGGACGAGGTCGCGGCAGTAAACACCGATAACTTCGCGGTCGAAAAAATACTTGGCGATGATATTCAGCGCGATGCGGTCGTTGGGATCGTTGAAGACAGGCACTAGGACAAGTTTGTTGGCGACATAGAAATTTGCATAGCTGGCGGGAAGCCGCTGCCCGTTGAAATAGACCGGCGCAGGCATGGGAAGTTCTTCGACGCGCAGAGGCCAGCCGGCGTGATTTTTGCTTTGTTTGAGAATGGCAAGATTTTCCTGAAGATGGGGATAGTTCGCGTCGGAGGAATTTTCCTCGACGATGGTGAGAACTGTTGTTTCGTTGACGAAGCGGCTGAGATCGTCCACATGGCCGTGCGTGTCATCGCCGGTGATGCCGTTCTTGAGCCAGATCACGTTGGAAATGCCGAATTGATTGCGGAAGACTTCTTCGTAATCACGCTTGGAAAAACCGGGATTGCGTTCCTGAATATTGCTTTGCAGGCATTCTTCGGTTGTAAGAAGCGTTCCGCGGCCGTTGACGTCAATCGAACCGCCTTCAAGGACGACACGGCGGCCGTTGTGCATTGGTAAGAAGAGAGTTTGCTTCAGTGATTTGTTGGCGCGCGCGACGATTTGCGCGTCTTTCTTGTGATTGTTGTATTTCGCCCAGCCGTTAAAGACGAAATTGTTGAAAGCGACTTCGCCTGCGGCGTTTTTCACGCAGATGGGGCCCGAATCGCGCATCCAGCCGCGATCAGTGGGCATGCGGAAAAACGTAACGGCGTCGAGATTGACGTGAGATTTTTTGAGGATAGTACGGACGCGCGCTTCGGATTCGCGATTCTCAACGAAAAGAAAAACGAGTTCGACTCGCGCGAGGTGGCGAACGATTTCCGCGAAGGCCCAGGGAATCGGCGCAAACTTGCCGGGCCAGTCGGTGAGTTCGTGCGGCCAGCCGAGCCAGGTGCCTTCGTGCGGCTCCCATTCGGCGGGCATGCGATGGCCGAGTTGAAGTGGGGTTGTATTCGGGTCCGAAGCGGTCATTCGCCGAGCCAGCGGTTGAGAATTGGCTGATATGCGTCAATGCGGCGGTCGCGGAGGAAGGGCCAGTTGCGGCGAGTCTCTTCGCTCTTCTTTGAGTCGCACTCGACGACGAGAATTTCTTCTTTTTCGCTGCCGGCTTGCGCGGCGATTTGGCCGAACGGATCCGCGACGAACGAGTTGCCCCAAAATTCAAGCCCGGGATCGCCGTTTTTCGGGTCGCCTTCGTAGCCGACGCGATTCACGACCGCGACGTAGGTGCCGTTTGCAATCGCGTGCGCGCGCTGAATCGTGCGCCACGCTTCGAGTTGCGCCGCGCCGACTTGTGCTTTTTCCGCGGGATGCCAGCCGATGCTCGTCGGATAGAAGATGACTTGCGCGCCGCTAAGGGCAGTGAGACGCGAACCTTCCGGATACCACTGATCCCAACAAATCTGAATGCCGATGCGCGCGTATTTTGTATTGAAATTTGGAAAACCGAGATCGCCGGGCGCGAAATAAAATTTCTCGTAGTAGAGAGGATCGTCGGGGATGTGCATCTTGCGGTATTTGCCGAGGTAGCTGCCGTCGGCGTCAAGTACGGCGCACGAGTTGTGATAGACGCCGGCAGCGCGCCGTTCGAAAAGAGAAACGACAATGGCGACTTTCTTTTCCTTGGCCACTTGGGCGAGCGCGTCGGTTGCGGGGCCGGGAATTGCTTCCGCGAGATCGAAGAGTGCGGCATCTTCCGTGCGGCAGAAATATTCGCCGCGAAAAAGTTCATCCATGCAGATAATTTGCGCGCCGAGCGAGGCAGCTTCCTTGATTTTCGCGATAGCCCGGGAAAGATTTTCTTCGGCGTTCTTCGTGGACTTCATCTGCACGAGGCCGATTGTAAATTTGTCCGCCATACTTTGTATCGTAACACGCGTGGAAAGAATTGCAGAGCGTTGGCGAAAGTTCTTTGACGGAATGGAAGAAGAAAAAGTAAGATGCGCAGAGAAATTTACCAGGGAAGTTCGATTCTTGCGCGCGAAATGAATTCGTAATGCGCGATTCACACGGAATACCAGGAGAGAAATGGCGAAGGCGAAAAAGACGGAGAAAAAAACAAAAAAGAGCTCCGCAAAAACGGTGACCGGCCGCGTGTTGCACGATCCTGTGCGCGATAAGCTGCGGCCGATTTTTCCGCTGGACCTTTCGAAATGCGCAACGATTGATTCCTTGGTGCGCGCGATGGGGGATACGGCATACACGGCGCGGCAAGTCGGCGACGGCGCGGACGTTTTGGAAGCGATGGCGCGCGATAAGGATTGCTTTGTGGTGATGACGCTAGCCGGCGCGCTGACCGTCGGCAAGATGGGGCTGATTTTTTGCGACTTGATCGAAAGCGGCGTGGTGAACGCGATCGTTTCGACCGGCGCGTTGATGGCGCACGGGCTTGTAGAAGCGACGGGACTTTCGCACTTTCGCTACGACCCGAAAAAGATGGACGACAAGGAGTTATTCCACGCGGGGTACAACCGCGTTTACGATTCGCTCGAGCCGGAATCGAACCTGGACCACGTCGAAGACGTGATGGATCACATTCTGGATGAGTGGGATGACGAAGAGATCGTGTCCAGTTGGAAGCTGCACCGGAGAATCGGCGAGTATTTGCAGAAGACGGCGCCCGGGCGCGGGATTTTGAAGTCGGCGTATCAGCATAACGTGCCGATTTTTGTTCCGGCATTTTCGGATTCGGAGTTGGGCATAGATTTTGCCCTGCATAAAATTACGAGGCAGAAGCAGAACAGGCCCATACTGCGCTTCGATCCGTTTGAGGACTTCGAGAAGTTCTCGGAAACAATGCTGGCGACGAAGCGAATGGGAATTTTTACGGTGGGGGGAGGAGTTCCGCGGAACTGGTCGCAGCAGTTTGGCGTTTATGCGGAATTGCTGGCACGGCGCGGTTACAAGAATTTGCCGCTGAAGCGTTACAACTATGGATTGCGGATTTGCCCGGAGCCGGTGCATTGGGGCGGACTGAGCGGGAGTACTTATACGGAAGCGGTGTCGTGGGGAAAATTTGTGCCGCCGGAGGAAGGCGGCAAGTTTGCGGAAATATTTGAGGACGCTACGGTGGCGTTGCCACTGGTAGTGGGCGCAGTGCTTGAGCGCATCGGGTACTTCAAGAGATAAGAAAATTGCCGAAGTGAGGTGAGGCCGTGGCGAAAGCGAAAACGCAGGCGCTGTACGACGTTCATCCCGGCGTGGCGACGGTGCAGGGATGGATTGCAGAACTCAAGGAGAAAACGGGACGCTCGCTAGAAGAGTGGACAGCGTTCGTTAAGAAAGAAGGGCCGAAGGACGAGAAGAGCCAGCGTGAGTGGCTGAAGATTCAACACAAACTCGGAACGAATTCTGCGTGGTGGATTGCGGCGCGCGCGGCGGGGAAAGAGTCGGAAGAGGATTCGCCCGAAAAATATTTGGCGGCTGCGGCGGGTTACGTTGAAAAACAATATTCGGCCAAAAAGGAAGTGCTCCGGCCGATTTACGATGAGCTGTTGAAGCTGGGCAAATCGGTTGGAAGTGACGTGAAGGCGTGCCCGTGCCTGACAATGGTGCCGCTTTACAGAAATCACGTGTTTGCGCAGATCAAGCCGACGACAAATACGCGTGTGGATTTTGGTTTGGCGCTCACGCACTACAAGGGAAAATTGCCGAAACGATTGGTTGATACGGGCGGGATCGCAAAAAAAGACCGCATCACGCACCGCATTGAAATTACGGACGTGAAACAGATCGACGCCGACGTGAAGAAGTGGGCAAAGATCGCGTACGACCTGGATTGAGCACTAGACTGGCGACAAAGATTGCGGAATTCAGTTAACGACGATACGCGAACCCAGGCCGGCATACACGTAGCCGTCGCCGAACGCCTTCTGCAGGCGCAGAAACGCAGCCTCGCCAGTGCAATGTCCGGGCGCGACCTTATCAAGCTTCCACGTGTTTTTTAGCCGATCCACCAAGCCGTCAATTTCCTCGATCGGCGACCGGACCAAGTGCAATCCGCCGAAGACAATGTGTGTATGAGGATCAACTGCTGCCGCGGCTTTCAAGATTTCCTCGATGCCAGCATGGGAACATCCATCGACGAGGATCAGGCCCTCTGGAGACTTTATGGCCAGAGTTAGTTCCGGGAGTTCCAAACTTCCTTGAACTTTGGAGACCGAAAAGACAAGAAAGATGCCTGGCGCGACTTCCGTCAATTTGTCGATCAAGACGAAATTTCCGGTGTCGTAGAGTTTTCCGGCACGGCTGCGCTCGGGAGGCGCGCCATCGTAATAGCGCATCTTCGAAGAAAGAGATGGCTCAGCTCGGAAGAAAGAAGGAGGCATTTCCACGCCGCCAAACCCGTTGAAGCCATCCGCAGGAACGTAAACGGTAACGCTCGGATTCATCTTCAAAACGTATTTTAGTCCGGAGGCGTGATCCGTATGGCGGTGAGAAATGACCACGAAGTCGAGCTTCGTCAAGTCGATCGAAAGCGCTTTGACGTTTTTCTCGAAGATTTCTGCATTGTTTCCGGTATCGAACAGAATTTTCTTGCCGCCATGCTCGACAAGCGCAGAAAAGCCCCAGTCCTTAGTTAATTGTTTGTCTGCACCGAAAGCGTCGTACACGATCGTAACGCTGTCCGCCGCGCGAGAAGTCGAGCACAGGAATGAGAGAAGGAATAGGCCGAGGCTGAGGGTTCGCGCCAATCGATTCATGCCCCCTCCAAATGGTTCTTAGAAAAGAGTGGCTAAAGTTCAGTCGTCTTCGCCGATGAGGATGGCTGCGCCGAGAACAGTGGTCCAGAGGCCGCGCTTGTCGCCGACGGCGGATTGCGTGACGTTCATCGTTCGGACGATTTTGTTGGAGATGCGGTAGACTTCCTTTTTCTCGTCCCAGCTTAGATCCGGATCAAATTCCACGTTCAAAGTCGTTGCGAGCATTTCCGCAGCCAGTTCTTCCGCGTATTCGCCGGCGACTTCCTCCGTTTCGCCGAAGGAGTGGTGCTCGGAAAGATAGCCGTACATGGATTTGTCGCTCGGCAGCGCGAGGCCGATGCTTGCGGCAATAAGGCGGTGCGGTTCCTTGGTGGAATTTTCGCTGATGACCGTGAACGCGACTTGGCCCGGCTTAATGTGCTTCAAACCTTCGCTGCGCGAAATTAGTTTGCAATTCGGAGGGAAGATCGAGGAGACGCGGACAATATTACAAGCCGCGATGCCCGCGTTGCGCAACGCAAGCTCAAAACTGGAAAGCCTTTCACGATGTTTACCGACGCCTTTGGTGAGAAATATTTTCTTAGCGACGAACGCCATGGTGTCGGTGTGAGGCCTCCCGAAAATGAAGTAAGCGCGAAAAAATCGCGCTGAGAAAAAGTAGCAAGAACGACATGGAGAGTCAACGCCATTCGCGGCGCCAGAAGCAAAAGTTACGGAGAGATGAATGCCGCGGTGTCCGCAAGATCACTCGCCGGCGAAATGCTGAATCAGTTTTCCGAGCGGGCGGCATAACGCGACGATCTTGGTGACGTCTTCGGAAGAAAAATCAGGTCCCGCGACGGCAGGGCTCGTTCCTTTGCGGCTGACTTGAAGGACCCCAATGACTTTTTCGCCGAACACAATTGGAGCGCTGACGATTTTCTGAATCGCGTCGGCGCTGAGTGTTTCGGCCTTCACGCCTTCGAACACGCTGGCGTGCCGCGTATCGTGAAAACGGTTGTCCACTTCCGCGCGATTTTCACGGGCAGTGCGTGCCGCGAGGGCCGAAGGACTAGAAAGCGGAATGAAGCCGACATTTTTCAGGGCCTGCGGAACGAGAAAGAAGAGATGCCGCCATTTTGCGGAGACCGCGAGAATCGCAACCTCTTCGGCACGCACGCCGAGCGTTTTTGCGATGCGCTCCGCGACCGCCGGCAGGGAAATTTCCTGCTCGCCGGGTTTCTGCGCGCCCACGGCGCTTGCGAGACGCTCAAGTTCAGAGACAAGACTTGCGCTGCTCATGGATACCGTAAATTGCAGTTAGTTTCCGCCGCAAGAATGCAAAAGGAGAGGTTCCGCGGGGCACATCCTTAAGATACCAGCCTCGCGGTGGATGGAAGCAGACAAATTTCTGAACGTTTCATAATGTTTGAACAACCGTTGAATTTGCGCGGACGCAAGCGGCTGCTATACTGGAAGTGCCGCGAGTGGTGAATGTTTCCTCGGTATCGCGCAAGCGAACGGAAGGAGACGCCAGCGGCGGAGAGGGCATGTCCGCACCGGCAACCCGGCCTGATTCAAGTTACCTCCTTCGAAAGCTTCATTCGTTATCCGGCATCATTCCTGTGGGCGCGTTTCTCGCTGAGCATTTTTGGTCCAATAGCGCCGCGCTCGTGAGCGCGCAAAAATACAACGACGTTTCGCAAGAGCTGCAAACGATTCCGTTCCGGCCTTTCGTGGAATGGGCGGCGATTTTTCTGCCGATTTTGTTTCACGGCGGGTACGGCATATACATCTGGCTACGAGGCAAGTCGAACGTATCGGATTATCCCTGGGTAGGGAACTGGCTTTACACGTTTCAGCGATACACAGGATTGATCGCATTTGCGTACATTGCGTGGCACTTGTATACCGAGCGCTGGCTCACGCACGGACGTTCAACGTACGCGTCTGTGGCGGAAGATTTGTCGCATCCGCTGTATCTCACTTTTTTTGTGATTGGGATCGTCGCGTCGTCGTTCCATCTTGGCGTCGGCATCTGGAATTTTCTCTGCAAATGGGGTCTTGCAGCAACAGTCCGAGCGCAGCGAGCGGCGGGACAGCTCGGCGCGCTGATTGGAGTCACGTTCAGCATCGTGGGCATCTTGATCGTGATTAGTTTCCGATTCAACTGGCATCCCTTTGCTTCCTACATCGTGAACAAATGAGACAGCCGAAGATCATCATCGTTGGTGGGGGTCTGGCCGGGTTGATGGCTACGATTCGCGTGGCGGAGGCCGGCGTTCCGGTGGATCTGTTTTCGATTGTGCCCGTGAAGCGTTCGCACTCGGTTTGTGCGCAGGGCGGAATCAACGCGGCAAAAAACCAGAAGGGCGAAGGCGACACCACCGCGAAACATTTTGACGACACAATTTATGGTGGCGATTTCTTGGCAAATCAGCCGCTCGTAAAGCGCATGTGCGAAGCGGCGCCGGGAATTATTGATTTGCTGGATCGCATGGGCGTCATGTTCAACCGCACGCCGGAGGGCTTGCTCGATTACCGGCGATTTGGCGGGACGCTCTATCACCGTACGGCATTCGCCGGCGCAACGACGGGGCAACAGCTGCTTTATGCGCTTGATGAGCAGGTGCGGCGCCACGAATCCGAAGGCAAAGTCAAGAAATACGAAGGCTTTACATTTTTGTCGGCGGTCCTGGACGATGCTGGTGTTTGCCGCGGCATCTGCGCGATGGATTTGCGTTCGATGGAAGTGAAGACGTTTCCGGCGGATGCTGTGATTTTCTGCACCGGCGGAATCGGCGCGATTTTCGGGCGCTCCACAAACTCCGTGGTGTGCACGGGCTCGGCGCAGTCGGCACTGTTTCAACAGGGCGTGGATTACGCAAACGGTGAATTCATTCAGGTGCACCCGACAGCGATTCCTGGCGAAGACAAGCTGCGCCTCATGAGCGAATCGGCGCGCGGCGAAGGCGGCCGCGTGTGGGTGCCGCGCAATCCGGCAGACAAGCGTCCGGCAAAAACCATTCCGGAAAGCGACCGATTTTATTTTCTGGAGGAGTGGTATCCGAAATACGGCAATCTCGTGCCGCGTGATATCGCAACGCGCGCAATTCACCGCGTTGTGTTTCAGGAAAAGCTCGGATTGCAGGGACAGCAGGCGGTTTATCTCGATGTGAGCCACATTCCGCGCGAGACACTCGACCGCAAGCTCGAAGGTATCTTGGAGATTTACGAAAAATTCCTTGGTGTGGACCCGCGCGAAGAGCCGATGAAGGTTTTTCCAGGCATGCACTACACGATGGGCGGCATGTGGGTGAACGCGGAAGACCAGGCCACGAACGTACCGGGAATTTTTGCCGCGGGCGAGTGCGAGTATCAATATCACGGCGCGAACCGGCTCGGCGCAAATTCGCTGGTGAGCTGTATTTTCGGCGGAGGCCTTTCCGGACCATCCGCTGTGAAATATGCAAAGAATTTAGACAAGGGCGCCGAAGCGATGGATACAAGTGTCTTTGCGCGCGAGCGGAAACGCCAGGAAGCGAAGAATCAAGAACTGATTTCGCGCGAAGGCGGCGAGAATTTGATGGTCATCTGGCGCGAGCTTGGGGACACGATGACCGAGCACGTGACCGTGACGCGCATCAACAAGAATCTGGAAGCAGCGCACGCGAAATTGCTCGAGCTTGCGGAGCGGTTTGGCCGCGTGAATCTGAGCGACCGAACAAAATGGTCGAACCAGACGCTGAACTTTGCGCGCGAACTTGGCAATATGCTCTTGCTTGCACGGGTGATTACCTTAGGAGCGCTCGCACGAAACGAATCGCGCGGCGCGCACTATAAGCCGGAATTTCCGGAGCGCGACGACGCGAATTGGCTGAAGACAACGCGCGCGAAGTTCGTGAACGGCGAAATCAAACTGACCTATGAACCGGTGGACATTTCGCAGATTCCACCGCGCGCGCGCCGTTACGACGCGGCGAAGTGATGGCGAGGATTTATGGCTGAAAAGAAGCAAGTCATCGTTCGAATCAAGCGGCAAGCTTCGCCGAAGGAGTCCGCCCGTTGGGAAGAATTCGCCCTGCCGTGGCGGCCCTCGATGAACGTCATCATCTGCCTGCGCGACATCGCGGAAAACCCGGTAACGCGTGACGGCAAGAAAACGACGCCCGTTTCCTACGATTCGAATTGCCTGGAAGAAATTTGTGGCTCCTGCGCGATGCTCATCAACGGCAAAGCGCGCATGGCCTGTTCGGCGCTGGTGGATTCGCTGGAGCGGCCGATTCGCATCGAGCCGCTCAGCAAATTTCCGCTGGTGCGCGATCTCGCGGTGGACCGCCAATTCATGTTCGAAAGCCTGAAGCGCGTGAAGGCTTGGATTCCGATTGATGGTACGTACGACCTTGGCGAAGGCCCGCGCATGGCGCCGGAAGTGCAGGAAGCGGGCTACCCTCTTTCGAGCTGCATTTCCTGCGGAAGCTGCCTCGAAGTTTGCCCGCAGGTAAATGACAACAGCAAGTTCGTTGGCGCCGCCATCATCAGTCAGGTGCGCCTGTTCAATATGCATCCCACGGGCGCGATGCACGCGAAAGAACGTCTTAACGCCTTGATGGAACCCGGTGGCATTCAGGATTGCGCGAACGCGCAAAACTGCGTGAAGGCCTGCCCGAAGGGAATTCCTCTTACCGAATCCATCGCCGAAGTGAACCGTGCTGCATGGAAACAGGCTTTGCTCGGCTGGCTCTTGGGGTAAACTCTCCTTGCCATTTTTCACTGAGTGGATCGGACGCGCGCTGTTTGTCTGTTCTGCTTGGTGCAATGGCCCGGATGGGAAAAGTTCATCACGAAATGTCAGCCACAAAACTAACTATGCCCGAGGAAGGATTGCGATGCGCACAAAAATGCGAAGGGTGGCGGTCGCTGTCACAGGTGGAAGTCTGCTGGTGATGAGCTTGGCGGCCGATTCCATTTCCGAAAAAGCAAAGAAGCTGCATTTTTCGTCCATCGTGATGGACACGCACGACGACACGACGCAACGTATGCTCGATCCGAAATTCGATCTCGGCGACCGTCACTCCGACGGGAGCATTGACATTCCGCGAATGGAGGAAGGCGGCCTTGACGGAATCTTCTTTTCCATCTGGATGTCCAGCAAAGTGACCGGGCCGGAAGCGGTGAAGCGTGCGATGGACCAGATTGACGCGGTGCGCGAGCAAGTTCGCCGTCATCCCAATGAACTTGTGCTCGCCACGACGGCGGAAGAAGTGCGCGCCGCAAAGAAGCACGGGAAGATTGCCGCGCTCATGGGCGTCGAAGGCGGCCATATGATCGCGAGCGATCTCGGCGTCCTGCGCAGCTATGCCGCACTTGGCGTGCGATATATGACGCTGACGCACAGCGGCAACGACGAATGGGCAGATTCCTCGACCGACAAGCCGGTCCACAACGGGCTGACGGATTTCGGCAAAGACGTCGTGCGCGAAATGAACCGTCTCGGCGTGATCGTGGATATCTCGCATGTGAGCGACAAGACGTTTTACGATGCGTTGGCCGTCAGCAAAGCGCCCATGTTCGCATCGCACTCTTCCTGCCGCGCGATTTGCGATGCGCCACGCAACATGACCGATCAGATGATTAAAGTCCTTGCTGCCAAAGGCGGCGTAATCCAGATTAATTACCACGTCGGTTTCCTGAGTCAGGAATTTCGCGATGCGGAAAAGAAGGATCCTTCCATCAACGAAGGGATTTCAGTTGAGCTGAAAAAGCGCTGCCCGGACGAATCGAACGAAGGCTGCCAATTGATTCAGGGCGACAAAATTACGCGCGAGTACGTTGCCGCCGGAAAATTGCCAAAGGTCGACTACGCAAAAATCATCGAACACATTGATCATGCGGTGAAATTAGTCGGCGCCGATCATGTTGGCCTTGGCTCCGATTTTGACGGAGCAAACATGCCTTACGGTATGGAAGACGCGACGATGATCCCGAAAGTCACGGAAGCGTTGCTGCAGAAGGGCTATTCGGAAAGCGATATTCGTAAGATTCTCGGCGAGAATACGTTACGCGTGATGAGCGAAGTGGAACGCGTAAGCAGGGAATTGAACGCGAAGAAATAAGCCGCACGATATTTTGAGTATCAGAACATCAAGGAGAGAAGGCCATGAAGGTTGCAAAGTGGTGCGCGGTACTTGTCGTTGTCGCGCTCTTGGCTGGATGCAAATCCAAAGAGCCGGCGAGTGAAATGAAGCCTGCAGAGACTGCGAAAACGGAGACTCCCGCACCGGCTGCTTCTCCGGCGGAAACGAAGCCTGCCGCGCCGGAAGCCACTTCTGCGCCGGCTGCGTCCTCCGCTCTCGCCGCGAAGCCCGGCAATTTGCTGAAGCCCGCAACATTGCAGGAAAAAGCGCCAGACAAATACCAAGTGAGATTTGCAACGACGCGCGGAGATTTTACGGTGCAAGTAACACGCGCGTGGTCGCCGCTCGGGGCAGACCGCTTCTACAATCTCGTGAAGGCGCATTTCTATGACGGCGGCGCTTTCTTCCGCGTTGTGCCCGGATTCGTCGTCCAGTTCGGCATCAGCGCGAAGCCCGCGGTTTCGACGGCGTGGAAACATACGGAATTTGCGGATGATCCCGTCTCGCAAACCAACAAGCGCGGCGCTTTGAGCTTCGCTACTGCGGGACCGAACACGCGCACCACTCAAATCTTCATCAACCTCAAAGACAATCCGCGCCTTGACGGCATCGGCTTCTCGCCGTTCGCTGTCGTCGAAGGCAATGGAATGAACGTCGTGGAAATGATGTACGAAGGCTACGGAGACGCCGCGGGCCCGAATCAAGACGAAATCGAAAAGCAGGGAACTCCTTACTTGAAAAAAGGATGGCCCAAGCTGGACTACATTGTCTCCGCGACGATCGTGGAAGCTCCCGCTTCCGCGGCTGGCCAGAAGAAGGTGCAGTAATCGCGCAGACCGCCGATTCCCAGCCAGCAAGCGAGCGCGCGCCTCTGAGCCGCTCGGTGTGGATTTTTGCCATCCTCGGCACTCTGGTGCATTTTCTCTTTAATCGCCAATACGGATTTTTCCGCGATGAGCTCTATTACGCGGCGTGCGGCGAGCATCCCGCCTGGGGCTATGTGGACCATTCGCCGCTCGCGCCATTGGCTTCGTACATTTCTCGCGCTCTGCTCGGCGATTCTCTTTTCGCGCTGCGCTTTTTGCCGGCGCTCGCCAGCGCAGGCAAGATTTTCCTGGGTGGCTGGATTGCGCGGGAAGTCGGCGGCGGAAAATTCGCGCAGTTTTTTGCTTCGTTCACGGTGCTCTGTGCGCCGGTTTACCTGACCTTCGACAATTTCCTCTCCATGAATTCGTTTGAGCCCGTGTTCTGGATGGCGAGCGCGGCGATTGTGCTCCGTATCCTGAACGGCGGCGACGAGCGCTTGTGGTTGTTGTTCGGCGTCGTCGCTGGGCTTGGAGTGCTTAACAAGCACTCGATGCTCTTCTTCGGCTCGGGGCTTACCTTGGGTCTGCTGTTGACGCGAGCGCGTTGGGTCTTTCGCTCGATTTGGATTTGGGCCGGTGCCGCGATCGTTGTTTTGATTTTCCTCCCCAATCTCCTCTGGGAGATCCGCAATCACTATCCGACGATCCAGCTATTGCACACGGTGATCGGAACAAAGTATTCGACCGTTTCTCCATTCGAATTTATTGCGCAGCAAGCCCTGCTCACGCATCCGCTCGCCGCGCCCGTCTGGCTGCTGGGCCTGTGGTTTTTCCTGCGTGACGCGGTAGGAAAGAGATACGCCTTTCTCGCCTGGACCTATTTCGTCGTCCTTGCCGAAATGATTGTGCTACACGGCAAGATCTATTACCTCGCCCCCGCTTACGTGATGCTCCTTGCGGGCGGCGCGGTTTGGATTGAAAAGCGCCCGCTGCCTCGCACTGGTGTGTGGCTAAAGCCTGTACTTGTGGCGCCTCTCCTCATTGGCGCGGCAATCGCCGCCCCGCTGGCGATGCCAATTCTCCCGGTGCAGCAGGCAATAAAGTATTGCGCCTTCTGGGACGTGAAATCCGTGCACGTGGAAAATGTTCCACTCGGAGATTTGCCACAGCTTTTTGGCGACATGTTCGGCTGGGAAGAGCAAGTGCAAGCTATGTCGCGCGCGTTTCGCTCATTGCCCGAAGCCGAGCGCGCTAACGCTGCTCTACTCGCGTATAACTACGGCGAGGCGGGCGCGATCGACTATTTCGGCAAGCGCTACGACCTGCCAAAAGCCATCAGCGGCCACAATCAGTATGGATACTGGGGACCGCGCAGCTATCCGGGAGATGTAGTTATCGCCATTGGCTTTCCGGCGGAGCGCTTGCGCCGGTCCTTTGACGAAGTGCAACCCTTTGAAACCATTAGCCCTCAATATGCCATGCCGGAAGAGAACAACCTGACCATATATATATGTCGCAAGCCGAAACAGCCCTTAGCCGCCAGTTGGCAGGAGTGGATGTATCTCGACTAGCGCGGATAATTCACAAATCTTCGAGTACCCGAATCGCCCCGTCATGCATCCAAAAAACAGATGCGAAGTATCGGCAATGTGACGGATTCTCGTGTTGACACGTTGCGGGGCCTTCGCGTAACTTAAAGAAAGCATGAATATTTCTTGCCAGATGATTTGTTGTCCGTGCGACTGCTGTATGTGTCGCGAGACATCCATCTCTGGCTTGAGGCTGCAACGGACGTAGTACCAGCTTAAATTCGAGGTTCCGAAGCCCACGTGCCAGAGGTCAAGGCAACGTGGGTTTTTTGTTTTTAGGGCCTAAGTATCCAGCCAATTGGAGAGGGAATGAGCGAAGTCAAGGAAACCAAGGCGCAGAAGGTCGAGCGGCTCAAGCGCGAAAAGCTCGCGTGGGATCACCTCGACGAAATCCGCGAGTTTGCGCGCCAGGGGCACGGCTCGATTCCGCCCGAGTGGCTCGGCACCTATTTTCGATCCTGGGGAATTTACACGCAGGGCGACGGCCTGGGCGTTGTCGGCGGAAAAAACGGAGAAGGGAAGGCGACGCAATATTTCATGGTGCGCATTCGCATCCCGAACGGGTTGTTGCGCAGCGATCAAGTGCGCGAAATTGCCTCGCTCTCGGAACAATACGGCCGCCGCGTGGCGGACATCACCACGCGCCAGAACATTCAGTTGCATTGGGTAACGATTGAAAATATTCCGGATCTGATCGAGCGGCTGCAGCGAATCGGTTTGAGCACGACGGGCGCTTGCGGCGATGTGGCACGCAACGTCACGGGTTGCCCCGTGGCTGGAATCGACGGCCACGAATTGATTGATGCTTCACCGTTTGCGCTGGCGATTGACCGCGAGCTCGGCGGCAACCGCGAATTCTACAATCTACCGCGCAAATTCAAGATTTCCGTTACGGGCTGCAGTTCCTGGTGCAGCTATCCCGAAATTAACGACGTTGCGTTCACGGCAACGACGCGCCTTCGCAACGGCGCGAAGGAAATTGGATTTAGCGTGCGCATTGGCGGCGGGCTTTCCACAGAGCCACATCTTGCCGTGAAGCTGAATGCGTTCATCCGGCAGGATCAAGTGGTCGCCGTGGCACGCGGCGTTGCGGAGATCTTCCGCGCAAGCGAAGTGTTGCGGCAGAGCCGCGACAAGGCTCGCCTGAAATATCTTTTCCTCCAACATGGCTGGACCGCCGAGAGTTTTCTGGCGGAGCTTGAACGGCAAATTGGTTTCGCGCTCGATCCTGCCGAAATCGAAGAAATTCCTGCCGATGTTCACCGCGACCACCTTGGCGTGCACCGCCAAAAGCAATCCGGGCTTTTCTACATCGGCGCCCCTGTTTTGCGCGGACGCATCACTCCGGCGCAGCTTCGCAAAGTAGCAGACCTTGCCGATAGATACGGCGACGGCCACGTTCGCGCGACCGTCCAGCAAAATATTCTGCTCATCAATATTCCCGAAGCGCGCGTGCATCACGTCGTCAACGAACTGAACGTCGCGGGCTTGCCCGTTTCCGTTTCGGCTTTTGCGCGCGGCACTGTTGCCTGCACTGGCTCTGAGTTTTGCAAATTGGCGCTGACCGAAACAAAAGGTTTCGCGCGCTGGCTCTCGCGCGAACTCGAAGAGCGCCTGCCCGGTTTTGAACGACAGATTAGACTGCACATCACTGGCTGCCCAAACAGTTGCGGCCAGCACTGGATCGCCGATATCGGCATCGAGGGCAAGAAGATTAAATCGGACGGAAAGATGGTTGACGCGTACTACTTTTGCGTTGGTGGAAGCGTCGGCAAGATTGCTTCCATTGCGCGTCCCGTCGGCTATCGCTGCGCCGCAACGGACGTTCCCGATGCAATTGAGCGGCTGCTCGACACTTACACAAACGGCCGCGAGGAATCGGAATCGCTGCGTGAGTTTCTGGCACGCCATAGCAACGACGAGATTCGGACGATTTTGGCCGGAGAATTTGTCGGCGCCGTAGCGCGCGATTTACCCACGGCAAGTGTTCCGCACACTGTGGAGGGCTGACGCATGAGTCTTTTTCCCATGTTCGTGAAGCTCGAAGGACGCCGCGTCGTAGTGGTCGGCGGCGGCGAAATTGCCGCGGGCAAAATCGATAGCTTGCTCCAGGCAGGCGCAAAAGTCCTTATCGTTTCACCTGCCCTGAATTCGCAACTCGCCTCGCTCGTTAAAGAAAACAAGATCGAATGGCGCGAAAAGGGATTTGCGCCGGAAGATCTGCAAGACGCGTTTCTGGTCATCGCTGCAACTTCTGTCCCGAGCGTGAACGAAGCGGTCTATCGTGCCGCCGAAGAACGCGGCTTGCTCTGCAACGCCGTGGACGACATCGGAAACTGCCACTTCTACTATGGTGCCGTGGTGCAGCGCGGCGATTTGCAAATTGCTATTTCCACAAACGGAAAGAGCCCTGCGCTGGCGCAGCGTTTGCGCAAGGAACTCGAAGCGCAATTCGGTCCGGAATACGAAGGCTGGGTCGAGTGGCTCGGCGCGGCAAGGGAAGTGCTTCGCGCCTCCGGCGCGTCGCAAGCGCAGAACAAGGAAGTTCTGCACAACCTGGCCAGCCGCGAAATGTTTGAGCGGTACTTGCGCGAAGCAAGGCGCAAACCTTCGACGGAAGGCGTCGAATAATGGGCAAAGTCTTTTTAGTCGGAGCCGGGCCGGGCGATCCCGAATTGCTCACCGTGAAGGCTGTGCGCGTTCTAGAGCGGGCGGACGTAGTTTTGCACGATTCGCTCGTCAGCGCGGAAGTAATGCAGTTGGTTTCTCCCGGCGCCACGATTGTCGATGTGGGAAAACGCGCTGGATTCAAGCTCCTCACACAAGACGAAATCAATTCGCTGCTCGTCTCGTACGCAGGGAAATATGAAGTTGTAGTTCGCCTGAAGGGCGGAGACCCGCTGCTCTTCGGTCGCGCGTCGGAAGAAATCGAATCCTTGCGAAGAGCGAACGTGCCTTTTGAAGTTGTCCCGGGAATCAGCGCCGCGTTCGGCGCCGCAGCCTCCGCAGGATTTTCCCTTACAGACCGCCGTGTTGCTTCGCAGGTTTTGTTCACCACATTCTCGCGAGGAGACAGCGTCAAGAGCCTGGGCTGGCGCGAAGTTACTGCGGACACCACGCTCGCCATTTACATGCCGGGAACGGATTACGCAGAAGTTGCCGCAAGACTTCTCGACGCGGGCCTGAGCGCAGAAATTCCGTGCGCCGTGATTTCCCAGGCCACGCGCGCTGACCAGCAAGTTCACTGGTCAAACATCGGCGCCCTGTTTCACGAACAAAGATTGCCTGCGCCCGCGCTTTTGATTGTCGGAAGAGTTGCGACGCAAGACGTGCGCGAAATCGGCGAAAGAGTTTCGGCGGTTAGGTTCAGTGAGTCTGAGGAAATAGCAGTGGCAAGGAGGATGCAATGAGCAAGACAAATGCAGAAGTGCGCGGCACAACGCGGCGTCGTGGGTTGTCGCTCGACGGATGGGCGGTACTGTTGGCGTTCGCGCTGGCGGCGCTCGTGCGTGCCGGATTGTTTAAGCACGTACCGTGGTGAGCAAAAAACCTCACGCGAACAGAAACAAGGAGTGAAGTATGGCGAATGCAGTTGCGTTACCCCAGGTCCAGCCGTTGCGTCCGGCAGTTCAGTTTCTGAAAGTAATTCCCGGCGTGTTGTTGCTTGCTGCAGTCGGATACGCAGGAAAATTGCTCGAGCAGAATGTTGGAAAATACGCCAAAGCGCATCATTGGACTTTTCCCAACATTGAATACGTTCTTTGGGCGATTCTGATTGGCCTCGCCATTTCCAACACGGTCGGCATTCCGCAGATTTTTCGCGCCGGTGTCGCAACGTACGAGTTTTGGTTGAAAGCAGGCATCGTACTGCTCGGCTCGCGGTTCTTGCTAGGCGATGTACTAAAGCTCGGCGGCGCGAGCCTTGCGCTCGTTGTCATCGAAATCGCGGTCGCGATTGCATTCATGACCTTGCTCGGTCGTGTGTTTGGCTTGAAACCAAAGCTCACAACGCTCCTCGCAGTCGGCTCCGCCGTTTGCGGGGTCAGCGCAATTATCGCCACCAAAGGTGCGATTGACGCGGATGACGAAGACTCCTCCTTTGCCATCGCTGCAATTCTCGCGCTGGGCGCTTTGGCGCTCTTCACGTTTCCGCTCGTTGGTCATGCACTGCATCTCAGCGATCACGCGTACGGGGTCTGGTCTGGCCTCGCCGTGGACAACACCGCGGAGGCGGCGGCTGCAGGCGCGCTTTATTCGGACGCAGCAGGGAAGCTCGCGGTCCTCACCAAGACGACGCGCAACGCGCTCATTGGCTTCGTTGTGCTGGCCTACGCGCTGTACTGGGCTGGCCGAGGCCAGGCGCAAGCCATCGGCAACAAAGCTGCATTCCTTTGGCAGAAATTTCCGAAATTCGTCCTGGGTTTTCTTTTGATTTCGTTGCTGGCGACCCTTGCGTTCTTCAACAAGGATCAAATCACCGCGCTGGCCAATCTTTCCAAATGGGCCTTCCTGCTCACATTTGCGGGAGTCGGTTTGCGCACGAATTTCCGCGAACTGGCGAAGCAGCGCCTAAAACCATTCGCTGTCGGAGCAATTGGGGAGGTTGCGATCGCTGTCTTTACGCTCGGGCTGGTTTTTGGCGCGCAGCGCGTCTTTCACTGGTAATCCGCAAATAAAGAGGGCGCCTGCGGGAGCAGGCGCCCTCTTTATTTGAAGGAGTTTAAATTCCGAGCACGCTGACGAGTTCCTTTACGGAACCCGCCGACTTCTGCAACGCGGCGCTTTCTTCTGCAGTTAACTTAATCTGAATAATCTCTTCGACGCCCTTTTCACCGAGCTTTACCGGGACGCCGACGAACAATCCCTCGATGCCATATTCGCCATCCAGATAAACTGCGCAGGGAAGAATCTTCTTTTTGTCTTTCAAAATGGCTTCGACCATTTCGACGGCAGCCGCGGACGGCGCGTAATATGCCGAGCCAGTCTTTAGCAGGTTCACGATTTCCGCACCGCCCTTGCGCGTGCGTTCGACGATCGCGTCAATGCGCTCTTTCGGCAGCAGGTCCGGCAGCGGAATGCCCGCAACGGTTGAATAGCGCGGCAGAGGCACCATGTCGTCGCCATGACCGCCCAGCACGAAAGAGTGCACGTTTTCCACGCTCACTTTGCATTCCATCGCCACGAACGCGCTCATGCGCGCGGAATCGAGCACGCCGGCCATGCCTAGCACGCGACTCTTCGGGAAGCCGCTCACGCGGAACGCCGCCTGCGCCATTGCATCCAGCGGATTCGTCACCACGATGATGATGCAGTTCGGCGAGTGCTTCACAATCTGTTCGACGACGGCTTTCACCACGTCGTAGTTCGCTTTCAGCAAATCGTCGCGGCTCATTCCCGGCTTGCGCGGAAAACCTGCGGTGATCACCACAACATCGCTCCCCGCCGTCGCCGAATAATCGCCATTCGCCGTGGAAATGCCGATCGCTTTCACGTCCGTGCGCATAATCGGCGCGGTTTCCATCATGTCCAGCGCCTTTCCCGCAGGCGGCCCGTCAAGAATGTCCGTCAACACTACGTCGGCGAGTTCCATGTCCGCAATGCGCTGCGCGGTCGTTGAACCCACGAATCCGCCGCCGACAACTGTCACCTTTTTTCTGCTCATATTTGTAGTCTGTCCTCTGTTATTTCGCTACTGCCATGCCTTTCATATTTTCAATGATCGCGGTCGCGAACGCCGACGTGCCAACCTTGGTCGCGCCCGGCATGAAGCGTTCAAGGTCATACGTCACTTTCTTCTGCTGAATCGTCCGCGCAATGCCGTCTTCAATCAGCTGTGCGGCCTCTGTCCATCCCAGAAATTCGAACATCATGGCGCCCGAGAGCATCACCGAGCCCGGATTGATTACGTCTTTATCCGCATATTTCGGCGCCGTGCCGTGCGTGGCTTCAAACACGCCGTAGCCGTCGCCAATATTCGAGCCCGGCGCCATGCCGAGGCCGCCGACCTGCGCGGCGCACGCGTCGGAAAGATAGTCGCCGTTCAAGTTGGAAGTAGCCAGGACGCTGTACTCGTCCGCGCGCATTAATACCTGCTGAAACACCGAATCCGCGATGCGGTCGTTGATCATCAGCTTTTGCTTCCACTGGCCTTTGCCGTGCGTCGCGTAAATCGCGTCCAGCGTGTGCCTCACTTCGTCGTAAACGGATTTCTTGAAGGAATCCACTGCTTGTTCGAGTCCCGGCTCGATCATCGCGGCATTTTGTTCGACGGTTAGCCCCGCATTCTTGTCCAAATTATCCAGAATCCAGCTCTCGCGCTCCGTCACGGTTTGCGCGCGGAACTCTTCCGTTGCCAGTTCGTAACCCCAATCGCGGAATCCGCCTTCCGTGAATTTCTGAATGTTGCCCTTGTGTACCAGCGTCACGCTCTTGCGCTTGTGCTTCAATGCGTACTTAATCGCGCGCCGCACGAGCCGCTTCGTTCCCGTCGGCGAAATCGGCTTGATCCCGACGCCGGAATCCCAGCGAATCTGTTTCTTGCCGTCCTTCAGCATGTCGTTGTTCAGAAATTCCAGCAGCTTCTTTGCTTCCGGCGTTCCGCTTTTCCACTCGATGCCGATGTACACGTCTTCCGTGTTCTCGCGGAAAATGACCACATTCAATTTTTCCGGCGCCTTCACGGGGGAGGGAACTCCCGTAAAGTAACGCACTGGCCGTTCGCAGGAATACAAATCCAGAATCTGCCGCAGCGCCACGTTCAGCGAACGAATTCCGCCGCCAACCGGCGTCGTCAGCGGCCCCTTAATCGCAACGCGAAAATCTCGAATCGCATCTACCGTGTCGTTCGGAAGCCACTCTTTAAATGTGTTGAACGCCTTCTCTCCGGCAAACACTTCAAACCACGCCACTTTTTTCTTTCCGCCGTAGGCGTGTTCCACCGCGGCATCAAACACGCGCCGCGAAGCTTTCCAAATGTCGCGCCCGGTACCATCGCCTTCGATAAAAGGAATCACTGGCGTGTCCGGCACCTGCAATTCGCCGTTCGCATATCCAATGGCGCGCCCTTCTGCCGGAACGGCAAGTCCGTTGTAAGAACTCTTCATGTGCTGTTTCCCCCGCGGAGCAAGAACAAACGCGGCTGCATGCGCATTGACCGCCGCGATGCGCGCAGCCGAATTTGAAACGATATCACAACGGGCATTTCAAGAAAAACAGGCGCGATTCTTCCGCTTCCGCGAAAACTTCGCTTGCAACCTCGTCCCTCACCCGCTAAAAGTATTGCGGTATCCAAAATCAGGAAGGAGAGACGGAGCCATGATGATTGACTGGAACGAGTATCACAAACAGGTCGGTGCGCGTATCGGCGACGTGATGAAGCTCTCGCCGGACACCGTGCGCGGCTACCAAACGCTTTCCAACGCGAACGCAAAAGCTTCGCTCATTGGAGAGAAAACCCGCCAACTTATCTCGTTGGCGGTTGCCGTGACCACGCAGTGCGATGGCTGCATCGTCGTTCACACGGACCTCGCCCTGAAGGCCGGCGCCTCGCGCGAGGAAATCGCGGAAGCGCTCGGAGTCGCCGTAGCGATGAACGCGGGAGCCGCCCTGGTCTATTCGTCGCGAGTCCTCGACGCCGTCGAAGCCAAATCCGGGCAAGTTACGCGCGGTTGATTGCCACAAATTGTCTCAGCGGGCTGGTCGCTTCTCAGCGTGAGACCACATTTCTGGGCATTTGACACCGCCAATCGCGCCGCCGTTCGTTGGCGGACCCTCTGCTCGCCCCAGGTCAGTTTGAGGCCGCCGCTAACGTATTGATAAGGCAATACATTAGTCCCCTTGCTTGCCTGGAAACCGTTTGTGCCTTCTTTCGGGCTCGTCTTCGCGCGTGGCCATTTCCTTGCACCTTTCTCCACCAAAGCAAGGTGTGTGGGAGTGCCCTCCTGCAGTTCTTGCCATTCAACCGATTGGTCGTGGCTTTATGACGAAGTCAACCGGAACGCGCAGACTGGCCCAAGCTGCTTGCTTGATCGCCGTTTTTGTGTGCGGCTCGAACGTGGTTTTTTCACAGGACGCAGAGCGCAAGATCGTCAAAAAAGTCGAACCGGAATATCCCACAGTCCTGCGCGACAAGGGAATTGGCGGCACCGTCAAATTGCGCGTGACTATCCGCCCGGACGGCACCGTTAAGGACGTCCAAACGCTTGGCGGCAACGCGGTCCTTGTGGATGCCTCGACTCGCGCAGTCAAGCAGTGGCACTACGCTCCTTCCGAAAAAGAAACGACCATGGACGTTTCCATCCACTTCGGCCAACGCTAGCAATCCTTAATCGTAATATTCCTGACCAAGGTGCGTAATCAGGTCCTCGCCCATCATCCAGCGCAGTGTGTTCTTCAACTTCATGGATTGAATGAAGAGGTCATGCTCGGGGTAGAGTCCTTCCGGAGTCATCGGCGACTTGAAATAAAAACTTAACCATTCCTGAATTCCACGGAAGCCCGAGCGCTGCGCCAAGTCGAGGAATAGAACCAGGTCCAGCACGATCGGCGCCGCAAGAATCGAATCACGGCAAAGGAAATCCACCTTGATCTGCATTGGATAGCCGAGCCATCCGAAAATATCTATGTTGTCCCAGCCCTCTTTGTTGTCGCCGCGAGGCGGATAGTAGTTGATGCGGACCTTGTGATGAATCTTGCCGTAAAGCTGCGGATAAAGCTGGGGCTGCAAAATGTATTCCAGCGCGCCGAGCTTTGATTCTTCCTTCGTCTTGAACGAACCCGGATCATCCAACACTTCGCCGTCCCGATTGCCGAGAATGTTCGTGGAATACCAGCCTTCGAGGCCGAGCATACGCGCCTTGAATCCCGGAGCAAGGATGGTCTTCATCAGCGTCTGCCCGGTCTTGAAATCCTTGCCGCAGATCGCCACGTTGTGCTCGTGCGCCAGCGTCTGAATCGCGGGAATGTCCACGGTTAAATTCGGCGCGCCATTGGCGAAGGGAACTCCGCTCGTCACGGAAGCCCACGCGTACAGCATCGAGGGCGCGATCGAGGGATCGTTCTTCTTCATTCCTTCGACGAATTTTTCTACCGTCGAATGAACATCCTGCGGCTGAATAAAAACTTCCGTCGAACCGCACCAGCACGTCACCAGGCGCGAAACTTTTTTCGTCTTGCGGAAATTTTCAATATCTTCCTTGATTTGCAGCGCCAGCTCGTACTTGTTTTTCGCTTTCTTGACGTACGTTCCATCCAGCCTCTTGACGTATTCGCGATCGAACGCCGCCTTCATGGGCTTGATTGTCTTCAGGAAAGGTTTCACCTTTTCGAGATCCTGAAAATTCAGCACGCCTGCTTTTGCTGCCGCTTGGTACGCGTCGTCTTTGAAAATATCCCAGCCGCCAAAAACCAAATCGTCCAAATCGGCCAGCGGCACGAATTTCTTGATCTTCGGCGAATTTGCGTCGGTCCGTTTGCCCAGCCGGATCGTGCCGAGCTGCGTCAGCGATCCCACAGGCTGCGACTTGCCCTTGCGCACTAGTTCCACGCCGGCCATAAACGTCGTGCTGACCGCGCCCATTCCCGGCGTCAGGACTCCCAATTTCCCCTTGGCAGGCGCAATCTTTGCAGGCTTTTCCATTCTGCTCCCTCAAGCAAGCGGCCACAGGGCCGTTGATTTTGAATTTTACAGTTTAGTGCAGCGGGCACGGCACCCGATTTGCATCCCCAAGCAAACAAGCAGTATCGCGCAAAGCCAAGCGCTCTTGCAAATGGGGAGGCACAATTCCGCGGGCACTCCGGCCCGGATTTCGGTGCCTCAGGAACAGGATGTGAAGACCACGCCGCTATGACCGGCGTTTCTGAGACGAGAGAATGGAGCTTGCTGCGGTGAAAGCCACGAGGCACGCTATGGCAAAACCCAGGACAAAAACGATCACAGGACCCTCCGCCAAACAACTATTAGATGGCACGCGAGGGCCCATTGTGGCATTGCCGTAAGTCCTTTATTTTCTATCGATAAAATACTAGAACTGGCAGGAATCTTCCTTCCACTGTGTCCATTTTCTTGCACTTCGTCAGCTCGTCCCCGCACCCATCCCCGGCAAGAAGAAGCCCTGAAGAAGCCGTGCCTCTCCGGGGCGCGTTCTGCAATTTTTGGAGACCTGCTTATGTGCGATTCAAACGAATCGACCCATCGCCCGTATGAATCGTCACTGGCTGCCCGCCGCCATTCATCTTGCCGTGAATCTGCGAGTTGCTGAACTGGCCTTCCACGGTTACAGGAATTCCCAGGCTGATGCGCCCGTCGTTCGTGCTGGCGTCAATGTTCGCGTTCAAATCGCCGGGTAACGTCAAGTCCACGCTGCCGTCGCCGGTGTGAATATTCCAGCTGTTAATCACCTTCGACCCCGGCTGCGCGTGCGCATTGATGCTGCCGTCGCCAGTCCGGATTTTCAGCGTATCGAATCGCCCATCCAAGGTAATGTGCCCGTCGCCCGAATCGGCCTCAATCTGACCGTCAAGGTCGCGGCCTTCGATGCTTCCATCGCCGGTCCGCAGCTTAATCTGGCCTTTGGCGCCATCCACTTTGATGTGGCCATCGCCGGTATGAATATCCAAATTGCCCGAGACGGCCTGCGCTTCCACTGAGCCGTCGCCGCTATCCACGCTCAGGTCGCCATTCTTCGGCATACGCACTTCCAGCCGCAAGCCGCGATTCACGTGAACGCCCCAGCTCCAATGCATCGTTTCCCGCGCGCTCAATTCCACGCGGTCGCCGTCCTGCTTCGATTCAATCCGCAAATTCTTGTCGAGGGTGTAGCCGTTGTAGATCACGCGCAGTTCGACTTGTTTCGTGTCGCCCGTCGTCACGCGCACGCTGCCGTCGTTCGTTTCCACGTGCACGTTGGCGCGTCCCGAAACCGTATAGCTCTTGGTCCACTCTTCCGCATTGGCTGCCGGAGCGAACGCGGCTGCCGCCAGAAGCGCGACCACAGAAAGGGGAACTGCCACGCGGGTCACTCTCAAAAACGGAATTTTCATCGCTTTGTCCTCGCATGGGCCGACACTGGCCCGTCTGAAGGAAGGTACGAGCCTTGGGGAAGAAATGTTCCCCAACGAACCGGCCCCGGCGGCCCCATCAACCTTTGGCGGCTCGCTTCTTGCGGCTTGCACCCGGTTTGGGGCGCAAAGCCTCCAGGAACTCATTGACAGGCAGGGTGCTTATCACGTCAGCTTTGGTAAGCCAGGCCCGCCGCGCCGTGGTCACCCCGTACCGGATGTACGCCAGGTTCCCAGTATTGTGGGAGTCTGTAGAAATCACCACCTTCACGCCTCGCTCCTTGCACATTCGCAGGTAAACATCCTTCAAATCCAGCCGGTCGGGGTAAGAATTGCACTCCATCGCCACACCGTGTTTCGCGCATGCTTCCAGGATTTTCTCCATGTCGTAGTCAAGCGCGTCGCGGCGCAACAGCAGCCGTCCGGTCGGGTGGCCAATAATCTGCGTGTACGGATTTTCAATCGCCGCCAACATCCGCTCCGTCATCTCGTTTCGGTCCAGGTTGAAATACGAATGAATCGAGCACACCACCACGTCCAATTGCGCCAGAATTTCGTCCGAGTAGTCGAGCGAGCCATCTTTCATGATGTCTACTTCCGAACCGGCGAGTACGCGGATTCCTGGTTTCTTGTCGTTCGCAGCATGCAGCTTTTTGATGTGCGCTTCCATTCGCTTTTCATCGAGACCGTTCGCCACGGTCACTGCTTTCGAGTGATCCGTCACCGCAATGTATTCGTGACCCAGCTCTCGCGCCGCCTCGGCCATCTCTTCGATGGAATTTTTTCCATCGCTCGCCGTCGTGTGCATTTGCAAATCGCCCTTCACGTCTTTCAGTTCGATCAGCTTCGGCAGCGCGTGCTTTTCCGCGGCGGCAATCTCGCCCGTGTTTTCGCGCAGCTCTGGCGGAATAAAATCCAATTTCAGCTTGCCGTAAATCTCTTCTTCCGTTCTTCCCGCGACGCGCTTTTCGCCTTTCAGCGTCGCCAGCGCGTATTCGTTCAGCGTCAATCCCATTTCGTTCGCGCGTCCGCGCAGCGCCACGTTGTGCTCTTTCGATCCTGTAAAGTAGAGCAGCGCCGCGCCGAAATTCTCCTTCTCAAGCATGCGCACATCCACCTGCAGCCCATTCTCCAGCGTGAAACTTACTTTGTTTTCGCCATGCGCCAGCGTCTGATCGATTCCCGGATATTTCAAAATATGTTCCGCTAGCGCATCCACGTGTTTCTGCGCCGTGTGGCCATCCGCCATCGTCACCAGCAAATCGAGGTCTCCCACGGTCTCCTTGCCGCGCCGCAGCGAGCCCGCCGGCGTCACGCTTTCCACCGTTTTTCCTGCCTTTTTGATGTGCGCGATAATCGCCGTCGCCGCTTCTTCCGCCGTACTCAAGAGGAATCGCCCGGTAGATTTCTTGAACACTTCCACCGCTTTCAAAATATTTTGTTCGCTCTTCTCGCCGAATCCATCCAACTCCCGCAGCTTTCCTTCTTTCGCAATCTTCTCGACATCCGCCACCGTCGCCGCCTTGAATTTCTTCCAGAGCAGCGCCACCTTCTTCGGCCCCAGCGACTGCAATTGCAGCACGTCGAGAATCGTCGCCGGATATTTCTTCAAAAGTTTTTTCCGCAGCGAATAATCGCCCGTCTTCACAATCTCTTCGAGATGCTCCACCATCCTGTCGCCAATTCCCGGGAGCTCCTTCAGTTTTTCAGGCTCTTTCACCAGCTGTTCGATGGATTCGGGCAGGGAATCAATCAGCTCGGCCGCCTTCTCATAACTCCGGTATCGCCCGATGATGGCCCCGTCAATTTCGAGGAGTTGCGCCGTGTCCCGCAGGATGCGCGCGATCTGTTTGTTGTCCATGCGCCGATTATAGGAGGGATTTGCCTGCAGTTGTAGGGGCCGTCTTCGGAGACGGCCCGGGGAGCGGTTCGTCAGGAATCAGGCCGCTCCACACCAAATAAAAACGGCCGGCTGGGGGAGAGTCCAGCCGGCCTTATTTATAATTGCGTCTTTCCTCACCCTGCTTTTTGTACGTTTGCTGCTTGTGGTCCCTTGGGTCCCTGCACAATCTCGAATTCGACCGGATCACCTTCCTGCAGCGTCCGGTAACCGTCTCCAACTATGGCGGAGTAGTGGACAAATACATCAGGACCATCTTCCCGCCCGATGAAGCCGTATCCCTTCGAGTTGTTAAACCATTTTACGGTTCCCTGCACCTCGATCTGCCTCCTGAAGTTAGATTCAGTTGTTTCACGGACACCTCGCGGAGCACCCCTTAGCGCTCGCGTTGTGAGTGCAACGTGCGGAGTGTACCAGAACGAGTCACTGCGTCAAGAGAACTTCAACGAAGTCTATAAAAATTGTGTAAGGTTCTGAACCGCATAAAATCGATTCAATTAACGGTTTTTTCGACGTTGCCGTTTTGGGGCGAGAAAGCGGAAGTAGTAGAGCAATCCGGCAACGGACTTGGCGTCGTGCAGTTTTCCCGAGCGAATCATTTGTTCCAATTTGGCCGCGGTATAGGTAGCGGAAATAATTTTCTCATCGTCTTCCGGCGATGCTGGCCCCGGCACGACGTCTGAAGCGAGCATCAAGTACATCTTTTCTTCCAAAAACCCCGGTGTAGGGAATACTTCGAGGAAAATCTTCATTTTTTTTGCGCGGTAGCCCGTCTCTTCCGCCAGTTCGCGGGCGCCAGCCTCTTTCGGATCCTCGCCAGGCTCCATTCTTCCGGCGACTAGCTCCCACAGATACTGGCGGGTCGCATGGCGATACTGTTGGATCATCACGATTCGGCCATCTGGCAGTACTGGCAGCACCACTACTGACCCGGGGTGCGTGATTACCTCGCGCTTCGTCCGCAAACCTGTCGGTTCGATCACCTCATCCCGCCGCAACCCGAACACCGGCCCTTCGTAAATCATTTCGCTGCTCAACACTTGCGCCAGCTTCTTTTCTTCCGCACCCTTTCCCTTTGCCATGTCGTCTCCCCAAATTCGATGCGCTGAAGTTTACCCTGTAACGCAGCTTTCTTGCCTTGCCGTATCTTCTCTGTGCTCTCCGTGCTCTATGTGAACTCTGTGTTGAGTCGCTTCTGTTCTTTTTCCGCGTTCCTCAGCGCTCTTTGCGTTTCTGCGTTGTCTTTTTCCGCGCCTTTTCTTGTGCTAGGTTCCCGCCTATACTGAGTTTATCCTTCCATGCCCATCAATACGCTCATCGTCGACGACGAAAAACCCGCGCGGGACGAGCTCGCGTTCTTACTGAAGGCCTTTCCCGAAATCAACCTGATTGGCCAGGGAAAAAATGGTCTTGAAGCTGTCAACCTCATTAAGGAACATTCTCCTGATCTTGTTTTCCTTGATGTGCAAATGCCCGGCCTCGACGGTTTCGGCGTCCTAAAGAAGCTCGTCGAACGCAAAGCCCGCGTTCCGCACGTTGTTTTCGCCACAGCCTTCGATCATTACGCTGTGCAAGCGTTCGACGTAAACGCCGTAGACTACGTTCTAAAACCGTTCGACAAATCGCGCATCGCCAAAGCTATCGCCCGCGCCCGTCGCGAAATGGAAGCAGACACCAGTCCCGCCGAGCGCCTCGAAAAACTCGTCAACCAGCTTGCTTCATCGAAGCCCGCAGAATCTTCCGCGCCGGTTAAGCTGCTCATCAAATCGCAACAACGGATGTTGCTTGTGGACGCCGAGGACCTCGTTTTCGCCACCATCACCGACGGCCTCATCTCCGTTTGCGCTCGCGAAGCAGACGGCACCTCCAATTACCGCACCATCGAAGAGCTGCATGCAGCCCTCGACGCAGACATTTTCTGGCGCCCGCATCGCTCCTACCTCGTCAACATTCATCACATCAAGGAAGTTGTGCCGTGGTTCAAATCCAGCTACATGCTCAAAATGAACGACAAAAAACAAACCGAAGTCCCCGTCAGCCGCCAGCAGACCAAACGCCTGCGGGAACTGTTTAAGCTCTAGCCTGGAAGGAGCGCTGCCATGGAAAACGCGTCTCCCCGAAAATCGACTTTTACTCTCGGCTATTACATAGTCGCTTTCTTTTTCTTCGCGTCGGGATTTATCGCACTAAGTGCTTTGATCGAAATTCACAACGCTGGGCGCCCCATCGGGCGCATCATCCTTCCCGGCGTATTCTTCGGACTTTTTATGCCATTGTGGAGCCAGTTCTTCGGCTGGCTAAGAAAACGGCGGAGCGCTTAGTTTCAGCTTTTTTCGTTCTTGTCTCATTCTCCTCAGCACAAAGAGCCAGCGAGCACTGTGCTAGTATTCTTCGTATACGACACGATGGATTTTTCGCTCAAAGATCACCAAAAACTGATTTGCGACACCGTCCGGCAATTCATGGAGATGGAAGTTCGGCCACTCGTCAAAGAGCTGGAGCGCGAAGAGAAATTTCCCATCGAAATCATCAAGAAGCTGGGAGAAATGGGCTGCTGTGGCATGCTCGTGCCGGAAGAATGGGGCGGGCCGGGGCTGGACACGGTATCGTACGTGTTGATGATCGAAGAAGTCGCGCGCGTCTACACCGCAATGTCCACGGCGCTTGGCGTGACGAATTCGGCTGTGCAAGGGCCGCTGCTGCAATTCGGCACCGACGCGCAAAAACAAAAATATTTGAAACGCCTCGCGAGCGGAGAAATTCTCGGTTCGTTTTGTTTGACCGAAGCCGCCGCAGGCTCCGATGCCGCAGGCATTCAAGCCACGGCCACGCGTAGCACAGCCACTCTTGGCTCTGCATCCGGATGCTATCGCCTCAACGGCGCGAAGACGTGGGTCACGAACGGCAGCGACGCGGGCGTCTACATTGTGTTTGCGAAAACCGATCCCGCGGCGGGTGGGAAGGGAATCACCGCGTTTCTCATCGAGCCGTCCTTCAAAGGATTTAAAATCGGCCGCCATGAAGACAAAATGGGCCAGCGCTCTTCGCCGTCAGTCGAAATTCTTTTGAATGACTGCGAAGTTCCCGCCGAAAATCGGCTCGGTGAGGAAGGACAAGGATTGAAAATTGCTCTCAGCGCACTCGATGGTGGACGCATTGGCATTGCCGCGCAAGCGGTTGGATTGGCGCAAGGCGCGCTCGACGATTCCATTAAGTTCGCGAAATCGCGCCGAGCATTTGGAAAAAACATTGGCGAATTTCAGGCAATTCAGTGGATGCTTGCGGACATGCAGACGGAGATCGAAGCCGCGCGCGGCTTGACGCACTACGCCGCGTGGCTGAAAGATTCGGGAAAAGCCATGGGAGCAGCAGCGTCGAAAGCGAAATTGTACGCGAGCGAGATGGCGAACCGTGTAGCGTACAAAGCTGTGCAGATTCATGGCAGCCTCGGCTATTCGCGCGAAACCGACGTCGAGCGCATGTACCGTGACGCGCGAGTGATTACAATTTACGAAGGCACCAGCGAGGTCCAGCGCATGATCATCGCGCGGGATCTCCTAAAGTAGTGGCTGATCTTTAGAGCGGCGCTTTTCTCTGGGGGATTGATCTTGGGTTCTACGGCAAAAAAACGCGTCGTCAGCGGGATGCGGCCGACGGGGAAGCTGCACATCGGCCATTACTTTGGCGCGCTGCAAAATTGGGTGCGGCTACAAAACGATCCGTCATACGAATGTTTTTACTTCATCGCCGATTGGCACGCGCTGACGAGCGACTACGCAGACACTTCCGCCGTCGCGCAAAACACCATCGAAATCGTCACAGATTATTTAGCCGCGGGCCTCGACCCGAAACAATGCGTCATCTTTCAGCAATCGCTCGTTCCGGAGCACGCCGAACTGCATTTATTACTCTCGATGGTCACGCCGCTCGGTTGGCTCGAACGCGTTCCCACATACAAAGAAGCTTTTGAAAACGTGAAGGACAAAGACCTTCACACCTACGGCTTTCTCGGCTATCCCTGCCTGCAAACCGCTGACATTGTCATCTACTCGCAGGAAGGCACGCCGATTGTCGTCCCCGTCGGCGAAGATCAGGTCTCTCACGTCGAACTCTCCCGCGAAATCGTCCGGCGATTCAACGCGTTTTATGGATTGGATGTCAGCGCTGAACTGTTCGCTGATGAAAACGCATCGCGACGCCCTGCGAGACTCCTAGGCATACAACCCTGGGATCGTCATGACCCCGACAAGTTTCGGGGCGAGGTCAGGAAAGTGGCGACCGAAATTGGCGTTATCAACTTGCACGAGAAACTTGGTGAGATTGCAAGTTTGTTTCCGTACCAGCCTCCTCTGATCGAGCCGCAGCATCAGCTGACCAAAACGCCGCGGATACCCGGGCTTGACGGGCGGAAGATGTCGAAGAGCTATGGGAATGCCATCACGCTGAGCGAGAGCGACGAAGAAATTCGCAAGAAGACGAAAGTGATGGTGACGGACCCGGCGCGGAAGCGGCGGACCGACCCCGGAAATCCGGACGTGTGTCCAGTCTACGATTGGCATAAACTGTTCTCGTCTCCAGAGACGTTAAAATGGTCGGCGGAAGGGTGCCGCACGGCTGGAATTGGGTGTATCGAGTGCAAGGCGAAAATGGCCGACCACTTGATCGAGTGGATTGCGCCGATTCGCGAGCGGCGCTTGAAGTACGAAAAGGACCAGAAACTCGTACTGAAAGTGATTGACGAAGGCTCGCAGCGCGCGCGCGGGGAAGCGAAGAAAACGATGGAGCGCGTCCGCGAAGCAGTCTTCGGTTGGCAGAAGAAGCGCAGGGAAACAACGAAGTTGTAGAGCCGGCTTTCCGAAGCCGGCCGTCTTGGCTTGACGCAAGTTGCGAATCGGCCCGCTTCAGAAAGCGGGCCCTACAAAGGCGAACACGAAGGAATGGCGACGCCGTACAAAATTCAGATTCCGCTCTACGAAGGGCCGCTCGACCTGCTGCTTGACCTAATCAAGCAGCAGAAGATGAACATTCACGACATCCAGATCTCCAAAATCACGTCGCAATATCTGGATTACCTGCACAAGCTGGAAGAGTTGAACGTGGACGTCTCCGCGGAATTTATTTATATGGCGGCGTCGCTGATTTATATCAAGAGCAAAATGCTGCTGCCGCCGGACCCGCTCGCGTCTGCGGAAGGCGAGCCGGAAGATCCGCGCGAAGAACTGGTACAGCGTTTGATCGAGCACGAGAAATTCAAGAACGCGGCGCAGCTTTTGTATCAGAAGCAGCAGATTGAAGAAAACGTTTGGTCGAAGCCGGACAAATCGCTTTACAACGACGAAGGCACAGAAGGCGAGCTGGTCGTCTCGCTCGTCGATTTAGTAAAAGTGTTTCAGCAGGTGCTGGAGCGGCGCAAGGAAGTGGCGCGCATCGAGCTGAAACATGAAATGTTCACGGTGGCGCAGATGATTGCGAATCTTCGCTCGCAGATTCTTGCGAGCGAAGATTCGAGCGTAAACCTGATCCAGTTTTTTGAGGCTTGCCCTTCGCGCCACGCGATGATTGTCGCGTTTCTCGCCGTGCTCGAAATGGTGAAACTGCAGGCGGTCGGCATGGTGCAGGAAAAACAGTTCGGCGAAATTCTGTTGCGCAAGGCAAAAGCGTTTGATTCCGTGTTCGACGAAAAAGGCGAATTGAAACAGATTGATCAGGAGTATCAGTAAAGCGCCGATCTGAAGATCGGCCACTACAACGGCAAAGATCATGACCAACGAAGAACGCAAAGCGGCACTGGAAGCAATTATTTACGCGGCGGACGAACCGGCTACGATCGAGCAGCTTGCTGGCGCGCTCGGCGAAGAAAAATTAGTGGTGCAAGCGGCGCTCGATGAAACCGTCGCGAGCTACGCCGCCGAGGAACGCGGCATCGAAATTCGTGCCGTCGCGGGTGGCTACAAAATGTATACGAAGCCGCAGCATCACGATGTGGTGCGGCGGTTCATCAAGAGTTTGCGGCCTCCGCTGCGGCTTTCGATGCCTGCGCTCGAAACGCTGGCCGTGATTGCGTACAAGCAGCCGGTGACGGCGCCGGAAATTTCCGAAATTCGCGGTGTAAACTCTTCCGGCGTAATTTCGACTTTGCTCGACCGCAGATTGATTACGACGGCGGGCCGCAAGGAAGTGATGGGGCGGCCGATTTTGTACAAGTCGTCGAAGGAATTCTTGATGCGCTTTGGCTTGAGCGATTTGGACGAGTTGCCAAGCTTGAAAGAGTTTGAGGCACTTGCACGCGAAGCATTGGGGACCGATGCGGGCATTACCATCGGCACACAAACGGAAGAAGAGATGTTCAATGCGCCGACTGCGGACACGCTGGAGAATTTGCCGCTGCCGGAGGATGCGGCAGAAGACAAGGAATTGATCGAAGAAGAAGTTGCCGCGACGAATGAAGGAATGCCTGCCGGGGAACTCGATGAAGAACCGCCGAAAGCAGAGACGGCGGCCGCCGGAGAGTAAAAAGATAACGCGGAGACGCCGAGTCCACAGAGAAACGCAGAGTTCGGAATAGGTTTCGATCCGTCAGAAAAATTCATGCAAGAGAGATTGCAAAAAATTATTGCGAGGGCGGGGATTGCTTCGCGGAGGCACGCGGAGCAGTTGATCCTGAGCGGACAGGTGCGCGTAAATGGGCGCGTGGTGACCGAGCTTGGGACGAAAGCGGATTCGGAAAAAGACCGCGTCGAAGTTGCGGGGCGCACGGTGGAGGCGGAAGAGCGGCGCGTGTATTTGCTGGTGAACAAGCCGCCGGAGGTGATGTCCACGCTGGCCGATCCGGAAGGGCGAAAGACGTTGAAAAATCTGTTGCGCGGATTTCCTTCGCGCGTGTATCCGGTGGGAAATTTGGAGTACGCGAGCTCGGGAATTATTTTCATGACGAACGACGGCGACCTCGCCGCGGAACTTTTGAAAAAGTGGGAGCACCTGGAGCAGATTTATTACGTGAAAATCAAAGGAATGCTGACGCTTGCGGATTTGGATCGCGTCGGCAAAGAAGCCGGCGTCAAGATGCAGACGTTGCGCCAGCCCGGCGCGGCGCGCGGGCACGGTGCAAATTACTGGTACGAAGTGACGATGCGCGACTCGAAGCTGGAAGCGTTGCGCCGCGTGCTGTTCAAAGAAAAACATCCGCTTGAGAAACTGAAGCGAGTGGCGCTCGGCCCACTGACGATTGAAGGAATTGCAGCGGGACGATACCGGTTGTTGCAAGCCGAGGAAGCGCAAACAATTCTCGCGATGAAACCGGCCGTCAAGAAATTCATCGGAAAGCAAGAACCCGCGGAACAGAAACACCCGAAACGACATTTTCCGAAGCGCGGCCGCTGAGCGGAGCCTCGACGCGATGGCGAGCGAGCGACTGCAAAAAATACTGGCGGCGGCGGGAGTAGCCTCGCGGCGTGCGGCCGAAGAGATTATTGCGGCGGGGCGCGTTGCGGTGAATGGAAACGTTGTCACGGAATTAGGCACGAAAGCCGATCCTGAAGTTGACGAAATCTTTGTTGATGGCAAGCCGCTGCGGAAAAGGCAGCGGCTTTTGTATTTTTTGCTGAACAAGCCCAAGGGTTACGTGACCACGGTAAGCGATCCGGAAGGACGGGCAACCGTGATGGACTTACTTCCGAAAAATGTTGAGCGCGTGTACCCGGTGGGCCGGCTCGACTATGGGAGCGAAGGACTGCTGTTGTTGACGAATGATGGCGCGCTGGCGCAACTTTTGATGAAAGCCGGGTCGCATGTGCCGAAGACGTATTTAGTGAAAATCAGCGGACGGCCGAGCGAGAAAGATATTGCGCGGCTGCGCGCGGGGATTTCGATTCCGCTCGAAGATGGCCGAAGAGTGAAAACTTCGCCCGCGAGAATTCGGTTGACGGAGAACACGCCGAATCCGTGGTACGAAGTGATTTTGATTGAAGGGCGCAACCGGCAGATCCGGCGGATGTTTAAAGAGATCGGGTTCGATGTAGAGAAGATCAAACGGGTGCAGCTCGGGCCGCTGAAGCTCGACGTCGAACCCGGGAAGTACCGGTCGCTGACGGTGAGGGAAGTGGCGGCGCTGAAAGCCGCGGCGGCGGCGTTCTTCCGATAGATTCCTCTCCGTAAGTTGTTGATTCCTCGTGATGACAGGATTTTGAGTGATGCCATCCCCCATTGTTTTGGCAAGTGTGCGGAAGCCCATGAAAGCAGGACGGTTAGGGCGCATTTTGGCGCAACGGTTTGCGATAAGTGTGCGTAAGTTATTGAAATGAAATGAGTTGGTGGAATGGGTTTATCTTGCAAGGGGAACGAGGCCGCGAACGGGCGTAATTTTGCCTACCGAGAACACACCTCAAGCATTAGATAGCTATAAGGTAAATATTGGGAGCACTCGGAGAGGGGGCCAAAGCGGCTGTGTTGGGATTGGCGAAGGGAGCGTACGTTAATTGGGGATGTGACGCGCCTACGGGGCTCTGTCGTTATTGGCTTGGCCTCAGGCCTGACGGCCTTGGGCTAACTTATGCTGCGCCTACGGCGCTGGACAAGTCACGTGGGGCCAGCCGGGTCAATCAGTGGAGCCGGCAAAGGCAAAGCAGGAATCAGGATATGAAGCGAAAGGAAGTGGTAGAAGCGATGCGCGAGATGAGGGAATTGCTGGGGATGGTGGCGGAGAGAGGGGCGAGGTATGTCGAGGGAGTTGGGGAAAGGAGCGTGGCGCCGACGGCGGAGGCGGTGGCGGGGTTAGCACGGCTGCGGGAGAAATTTCCGGAGGGACCGACGGAGGCTCGGCGGGTGATTGAAATGCTGGATGAAGTGGGGAGTGCAGCGACGGTGGCAAGTACAGGCGGGCGATATTTTGGATTTGTGATTGGAGGGACGCTGCCGGCGGCGACGGCGGCCAATTGGCTTGCGGGAGCGTGGGGGCAGAATGCCGCGCTGCGGGCGATGTCGCCGGTGGCGGCAGAGCTGGAAGATGTAGTGCTGGGATGGATTTGCGATGCGTTGCGGCTTCCCGCGGATTGTGATGGAGGACTCGTGACGTGCGCGACGGCGGCGAATTTTTGCGGATTGGCGGCGGCACGGTCGGCGCTGCTGGCGCGCGAAGGTTGGGATGTGGAGAACGATGGCTTGTTTGGTGCGCCGCCGATTGAAGTGATTGTGGGCGAGGAGTATCACGCTTCGATGCAGAAGGCGCTGAGTATGGTGGGATTTGGAAAGAATCGCGTGACGCGCGTGCCGACGGACGCGCAAGGGCGGATGCGCTTGGACAAGCTGCCGAAGATCTCGGCGCGGAGCGTGGTGTGCATTCAGGCGGGGAATGTGAATACGGGAGCGTTCGATCCGGCGGAAGAGATTTGCAAACGCGCGAAGGAGGCGGGCGCGTGGGTGCATGTGGACGGTGCGTTTGGATTGTGGGCGCGGGTTTTGCCGAAGTACGACGAGTTGACGCGAGGGCTTGAGATGGCGGATTCTTGGGCGACGGACGCGCACAAGTGGCTGAATGTGGGCTACGACAGCGGCGTCGTGCTGGTGCGGGATGGAATGGCGTTGAAGCAGGCGATGGGGATGTCTGCTGCGTATCTGCATGCGGGGACACTGCGCGAGCCGATGCATCATGTGCCGGATTCGTCGCGGCGGGCGCGGGGAGTAGAGTTGTGGGCGGCGATGAAATCGCTGGGGCGGAGCGGAGTGCGGGAGCTGGTGGACAGGACGTGCGAGCTGGCGAAGTTATTTGCGGAAAGATTGCGTGCGGCGGGATATGAGGTTTTGAACGATGTGGTGATCAATCAGGCGCTGGTGTCGTTTGGGAGTGCAGAGAAGACGCGGGAAGTGATTCGGCGCGTGCAGGAAGAGGGGACGTGCTGGTGCGGAGGGACGGTGTGGCAAGGGAAGACGGCGATGAGGATTAGTGTTTCGAGTTGGGCGACGACGAGGGAGGACGTGGAGAGGAGTGCGGAGGCGATTGTCCGAATTGCGCGTAGTATTTGAAATCGAAGAGAGGTCCCTCCACTCCGCGCCCCAGCTTGCGAAAACCGCGCGGAAGAAAAAACTGTGGCGCTCCGGTCGGGATGACAGAAAAAGGGCAAGACCCGCGGCGCACTAACTACTGAGGAATTATTGCAGGGGGAAGAGATCGAGGTTGCGCTTGCCGGGGAAGATGACGGCGAGGTATTTGCCGTCGGGGGAGATGGCGAAGTCGCGTGCAACGCTGCCTTGAAGGATTGCGCGGAAGTCGGGCTGTGCAACGGGGATTTCGTGGCCGGGGGCGGGAGTGGCGAGTGGCGGTATGGGAATCCAGCAGAGTTCGGCAGTTTTGCGTTCGAGAGCGCGTTTTAATAAGAGACGAGTTTCATCGGGCGACCATTGAACGACGCCGGGGCCGAGGCGAATGCGGGCGACGCGCGTAGGTGCGGTCAGGTCGCGGATTTCGAGATTTTCCCTGTCCACATAATAGGCAGCGAGTTTGCCGCTCGGCGAGACGGTGAGGCCGCCTTCGTAGCCGTCGAGCGTGGCGATTTCGGAGTCTTCCTGAGCGAGAAGATCGAGATGCTGAAGACGAGGCGGGCCGGAGAGAGCTTTGTCGCGTTCGACGGCGATGGCGAAATTGGTTTTGGGAATGGGAGCAACGGAGATGAAGGTGCGGCCCTCGAAGAGCGCGCCGCCAGCGCCGTTGGCGATGGTGGAATATTTGAAGGAGAAGAGAAGGCGCGGCTTGGTGACTTCGTTGAGGTAGGCGATGGTGGAGCTGTCGACAAAAAAGACGGCATCTTCGGCGTTGTGAATGAGAGGGTCGTTACCGCCGAGGCGAATTTCCTTGCCGTTGTCGTCCATGACGAGCGTCATGCGTTCGTCCTGCGTCTTGCCCGATTCATCCACAATAAAAGTCGTGAACAGCTCGGCGAGAATGTAGCGGCCGTTGGGAGACCAGCGAATGGAATCAACGGTGTAAGAGAAAGTTGCATCGGAGAGGTCGAGTTCGGGATCGAGCTTGCCTTTTTCCCTGGCGACGGATTTCTTGTCGCGGTTGATGAAGACGGAATATTTGTTGATGGAAAATTTGTTGCCTTCGAGGATGCGGCGGCGCTTGCCGTTCGAATCTTGAATCCAGATGTCGTCGTGCTCGAAATCATATTTTTTTGAGTGAGCGTTGCGGCGGACGCCGTAAGCGATGCGGCCATCGGGGGCGATGGAGAAAGAAGTGAGTTCTTGGTCGATGGATTGGACGGGTTTGTCGAGTTGTTGGGAGAGACAGGGAAGAGGAAGAAGAAGAAGAGAAAAGATAACGCAGAGACGCAGAGAACGCGGAGGAACGCCGAGGAGGAAGGAAAGAGAAGTCATGGTTTGGGGTGGGGCGCGGAGTAGGTGTGGCAGCAGGGGGCTTTTGTGGGAGTGTAGTCCATGACTTCGACGCGAGAGAGGTCGGGGTCGTAGATGTCGAGAGCGTTTTTGCCGTCGCGGCCAACTTCGGGGCCGTCAAATTTGGAGGCGCCGTTGACGCGGAGATGCGAAGCCGCGTTGTTGGCGCTTTTTAAGCCGAGAGAGAAATGATTTTGCACGCCGCGCTCTTGTTTATCTGCGCGCGGGGAAATGTTCAGCATGAATTCGATCCACTCCTCGCCGTCGGGAACCTGAATTTCATACCAGTCGAGACCATCATCCTTGAAGCCACCCTTCCAATATAAACGGAAGCCGAGAAGTTTTTCATAGAAGGCGGATTCCTTGTCCAAATCTTTGACGATGAAACCGGCGTGAAGGATGCGTGCGCTAACCTGGTGCGCTGCCGGAGTGAAGAAACGTTCGGCGGATTGAACGAAGGCGAGCGGATGGCCTTCGGGATCTTTGAAGGCGAAACGCGGCGTGCCGGTTTCGTCCTTGGTGATGGGGCCGGCTTCAATTTTGTGAGCGAGAAGAAATTCGCGCATTTGTGCGAGTTCCGGAGTGGAGAAGTCGATTTCGGCGAGGAGATTGTCGGGCGCGCCGCCGGCGATTTGCTGGAGTTCAATGCGTTGGCGGCCGTTGACGGCGTAGCAGGGATTTTTCATGCCAAGGCAAGTCGAAGTGGCCGAATCGAAGCCGAGGATTCTGGAGTAGAAGGCGCGGGAGGCGTGGAGGTCGGAGGCGTAGAGGCGGACGGAGGCAATGCCGGTGATCTTGGGGCGAGCGGGAGTTTGCGGATGTGCCTCAAAAGAGAAAAGACAAGAAGTTACACAGAGCGCGCAGGGTACACAGAGACCACGGAGAGTCGAGTAGAAAGGGAATGTCATGGTTTGGGGTGGGGAGAAGTGTATTCGGAGCAGCAGGGTTTTTGCACGGGCGTGAATTCCATGAATTCGATGCGGGTGCCGTCAGGGTCGTAGACATTGAGTTGCCATTTGCCGCCGCGGCCGATTTTTGGTTCTTCGTTGAGGGTGAGGCCGTTCTTGATGAGTTGAGCTTTGGCGGCTTGGATGTCGGTGACGCCGAGAGCGATGTGGTTTGCAACGCCGAGAGTGCGTTTATCGGCGTTGTCGGGAACGTTGAGCATGAATTCGACCCAGTCGGAGCCGTCGGGGACTTGTAGCGAGACCCAATCGTCGCGCTCGTCTGTTCTGCCGCCGTGCCAGTAAGGGCGGAACCCGAGGATGTCTTTGTAGAAGTGCTCCATGGCGGGGCGGTCGTGGACGATGGTGCCGGTGTGGATTATTTGCACGTACCAGGGAGCGCCAAGTGGGTCGTCGATGGCAACGCCGAAGACCTGGATAAACGAAATTGAATGCCCTTCGGGATCGCGCACTTCGAAATGGGCGTCCAAAACACTTTTCTCGTACTTGTCCTTCGTAATTCTAGTTGCGGTCAGACCCTTACCCACGAGATAGGCCCGCGTTACATTGATATCGTGCGTTGCGAATGCAATCTCGTCAACGAAGTTGGTTTCGCCAGGCGGAGCCTGCTCTAACGCAATCTTTTGACCTCTCTTCCAGCCGATCGTGAAGCAGGGATGCAATTGGCCATAACAGTTGTTGTAATCCAAACGGACGCCGAATAATTTCGAATAGAAGGCACGCTCTTTGTCGATGTCCGTTACATATAGCCGGACATGGTCGATACCCGTGATGACAGGACGCTTTGGCGGAGTCTGGGCTGAGATCGAAGTGGCGAGGAATGGGAATATCAGAGCAGTGAAAAAGCAGATTCCTCGCTTCGCTCCCCGGGAGGCGCGGGGCAGGCGGGATGACAACACGGAGAGAAGGCCGACGCGTGAACTAGGCATGGGAGGCACCGCGGGATTTTAGCTTACGGATTTCGTCGAGGCGAGCGCGAAGGCGTTGTTCGAAGCCCTGGTCGGTGGGTTTGTACCAGGAACGGCCGGAGAGATTTTCGGGGAGGCACGACATGTTGGTGACTTTTTCTTCGAAATTGTGAGCGTATTTGTAGCCTTTGCCGTAGCCGATGTTTTCCATGAGGGGAGTGGCGGCGTTGCGGAGATGGAGCGGGACGGGATCGGCCTCGGTTCGGTGGACGTCGTCCATAACGTCGCCGTAGGCGGTGTAGACGGCGTTGGATTTGGGCGCGAGAGAAAGATAGACGGCTGCCTGGGCGAGCGCGAGATTGCCTTCGGGCGCGCCAAGAAAATCGAAAGCTTCTTTTGCGGCGAGCGTGACGGCGAGGGCGCCGGGTTCGGCGAGGCCGATATCTTCGCTGGCCATGCGCACCATGCGGCGCGCGAGGTAGAGCGGGTCTTCGCCGGATTCGAGCATGCGCGCGAGCCAGTAGAGAGCGGCGTCGGGGTCGGAGTTGCGGACGGATTTGTGAAGAGCGGAGATGAGGTTGTAGTGCTCTTCGCCGGATTTGTCGTAGCGGAGAAGTTTGCGCTGGAGGACATCTTCCAAGAGTTTTTCTTCGATGAGCCGGACGCCCTGTGAGTTGGGCTTTGCGCTGCGGGCGCAGAGTTCGAGCGTGTTGTAAGCGGAGCGGGCATCTCCATTAGCAAATGAAGCGATGCGGAAGAGGATTTCTTGGGAAGCGCGGAGGTTTTCGTTGCCCAGGCCACGTTGTTTGTCTTCGAGTGCGCGATGGAGAAGCTGGACGATTTGCGGAGTCGTGAGCGATTCAAGGATGTAGACCTTGGTGCGCGAAAGAAGAGGCGAGATGACTTCGAAGGAGGGATTTTCGGTGGTGGCGCCGATGAAGGTGATGTGGCCGGCTTCGACGTAAGGGAGAAAGGCGTCCTGCTGGGATTTGTTGAAGCGATGGACTTCGTCCACGAAGACGATGGTGCGGTGCGCTGAGCGGAATTTGCGCTCGGCGTCTGCCATGACCTCCTTGATTTCCTTGATGCCGGAGAGGACGGCACTGAAGGAGATGAATTCGGATTTGGTGAGGCGGGCGATGAGGCGCGCGAGGGTGGTTTTGCCGCAGCCGGGAGGGCCCCAGAAGAGCATGGAGCCGAGATTGTCAGATTCGATCTGGACACGGAGAGGTTTGCCAGGGCCGAGGAGATTTTGCTGGCCGATGAATTCGTCGAGCGTGCGAGGGCGCATGCGTTCGGCGAGAGGTTGATTGGGCGAGGGGGAATCGTCGACGGGCAGTGTGGGGAAGAGAGACATGAAGCGTCTAGTGTAGAGCCAACATGTGGATTCAGAAAGCAACGGAAAAAGATAACGCGGAGACGCGGAGTACGCTGAGGAACGCAGAGAAGAGGACGATCAAGAGATCGGCGTTCCCGGGAGGGAGTTGCGTTGGCGGGCGGCTTCGTAGAAGAGGACGGCGGCGGCAGCGGCGGCGTTGAGGGATTCGATGCCGGAGGACATGGGGATGCGGACGCGGGCAGAGGAGCTGCGCTCGATTTCTTCAGGGAGGCCGGCGCCTTCGTTGCCGATGAGAAGGGCGACGGGCTCGCGCCAGTCTACGTCCCAGGGGGCGAGAGCGGCGGAGTCGGAATGGGAAGAGGTCGCGAGCGTGCGGATTTGTGAAGTGTGAAGTTGCGCTAAGAGAACCGGAAGTGCGGGGCCGGCAAGAATGGGGAGATGGAGCGCGGCTCCTGCGGAAGCGCGGAGAGCTTTGGGAGAGAAGGGGCTTGCGGTGCCGCTTTGGCCGGAGGCGGAGGTGATGGCGGCGGTGGCTCCGAAGGCGGCGGCGGTGCGAAGGATGGTACCGACGTTGCCGGGATCCTGGACGCCGGCGAGAACGACGACGAGCGGAGCGGCGCCGGAAAGCGCGGGAGCGAGAATTTCGTCGAAAGAAAACTTGCGTGGTTCGACGAGAGCGGCGACGCCTTGCGGATGCTCGGTGTCGGCGATGCCTTCGAAGAGACGGTCGGTGGTGTAGAGAACGGGAAACGCGATTTCTTCGCGGTCGAGATAAGGAGCGAGGCGGGCGTGATGACGACGGCCGGATTCGGAGAAGAGAATAGCTCCCATGCGGCAGCCTGAGGAGAGAGCTTCTTCAGCGAGGCGGACGCCTTCGACGCCGACCGCGCCGGATTCTGTTGGAAGGCCGCCGCGTAGGGCGACGCGAAATTCTTTGAGCCAGCGATTGTCACGGCTGGAGATGACGGCGTTCGAAGCGCGCGGGGATTTGCCCGGGGAAGACATGGTGGGGAGGGTAGCAAATTTGGGAGGGGGGAGGCGAGGAGGAGAGTCGTAGGTTCTAGGTTATGAGTTGTGAGTGCGGAGAAGAACAAACGGCATCGAGGTACGAGAGCGAGCGTTGCTTCTGGTTGCTCCTCGGGTCGTCGGAGCACAGCTAGGAATGGCTGTGCCACAGTGCAAGGAGATTTATTGCGTGGGGGAAAGGCGTGTGATAGCGTCCGCGCAGGGCGGCGTGTGCGCGAGCAGGGGACGCGCGGCTCGTTGGGCCAGACAGGGGCCAGAACGGTGATTGCGGAACTGCTGCATATCAATCCAGAAAAACCAGAACAGGATTTGCTGCGGTATACCGCGGAAAAGTTGACGCGCGGGTGCGTGGTGGCGATTCCGACGGACACGCTGTACGGATTGGCGGCGGATCCTTTTAATTTGGCGGCGGTGGATGAGATTTATCGCGTGAAGGGGAGGCCGGAAGCGCGGGCGCTGCCGATTCTGGTGAATTCTCTGGAGATGGCGGCGGCGATGGCGCTGGATGTTCCGCGAAATTTCTACCGGCTGGCGGAATCGTTTTGGCCGGGCGCGCTGACGATTGTGGTGGATGCGTCACACCAAGTGCCGCTGAAGGTGACGGCGAATACGAAACGGGTGGCGCTGCGCTGGCCAAAGAATGAGGTGGTGACAAAGTTGATTGAAGAATTCCGGGGGCCGATTACGGGGACGAGCGCAAATATTTCCGGGTATCCGTCGTGCTCGAGCGCGGAGGAAGTGATGGAGCAGTTGGGGAAGCGATTGCCGCTGGTGATTGACACGGGAGATACGAAGGCGTCGTTGCCGTCGACGATCGTGGAGCTGCATGGGCGCGAGTGGAGGATTGGGCGCGAGGGAGCGATTACGGAAGCGGAGATTGATGATGCGCTGGGGGGAGAGGGGGGGGTGGCGTAGGGAGATTTGCCACAGAGTCACGGAGGGCACAGAGAAGAGGAAGAAGAGAGAACCTAACGCAGAGACGCGGAGTGCGCAGAGGAGCGCGGAGTAGAGTTAGCGGGGCGGGGCGTAGGAGACTTTACCGAGGATTGCTGGGCCGCGGGCGCCGGTTGCGCTCGGAATGTTGGAGGGGCGATAGTGGAAGGTTTCGTACGCGAGGAGGGCGAAGGCGAGGGATTCTTTGGCGTCGGTGGGGACGTTGAGTTCATCCGAAGTGATGACGTTGATGTTCGAAAGAGCTGCGGAGAGTTGGGCGAGGAGAAGAGGATTTTGTGCGCCGCCGCCGGAGACGATGAGCTGGTGGATTTTGTGTTTGGGAAGAACGAAACGGTTCAGTGCATCAACGATGGAGAGCGCGGTGAAAAGAGTAGCGGCGCGGACGAGGTCGTTCGGTTTGGTGTGATGTTTCTTGCCGAGTGCGAGAAATTTTTTGGCGTAGGCGGCGCCGTAATATTCGCGGCCGGTGGACTTGGGCGGCGAGAGCTTTAGATACGCATCGCGTAAGAGTTCGTCGAGGAGCACGGGGATGGCGCGGCCTTGTTGAGCGAGGGCGGCGTTTTTGTCGAAGCGTTGGCGGCCGTGGGTGAAATGGGAGACGAGGGCGTCAATGAGCATGTTTCCGGGGCCCGTGTCGAAGGCGAACACCTGCGAGGGCTTGGCATTGGCTGGGATGACGGTGATGTTGGCGATGCCGCCGATGTTGAGGGAGATGCGGCCGAGTTTGGGATGACGGTAAAGGGCGTAGTCGGCGAAGGGAACGAGAGGCGCACCGTTGCCGCCGAGAGCGATGTCGGCTGGGCGGAAGTCGGAGACGGTGGTGATGCCTGTGCGGGCGGCGATGACGGAGCCTTCGCCGATTTGGAGAGTGGATGCGGTTAGCGCGCCGAGATAAGGGATCGGATTCCCTTGGTGAAAAATGGTTTGGCCGTGATTGCCGATGAGATTGATTTTGCGGGTAGAGACGCGGAATTTTTTGCAGGCGGCGAGGGCGGCTTCGGCGTAGATGTGGCCGAGGCGGAAGTGGAGCTGGCTGAGTTCACCAGAGGAGATGGGACTTTGTTCCGCAACGCGGAGGATTTCTTTGCGGACGGCGGCCGGGAAGGCGACGCTGGCGTGGTTGAGGAGATTGATTTTGAGATTGGGCGGGGCGCCCGACATTTGGACGAGGGAAATGTCGATGCCATCAACGGACGTGCCAGACATCATGCCAAGGACGAGCATGGAACGATTATCGGGTCGTGGGCTCACTTCATTCTTTCCAAAATGAACCGACCGTCCTCATCTTCGAAATAGCCCAGCTTTCCAGGGATGCATGAAAGAAGAGTCCCGATTTGGCGTCCGACTATGTATTCGAGGGCTTGTGCGAGAGGAATCTCCTTTCCATCCAGCGAATCGTCTTCAGACACAGCGTAACAATTCTCTGGTGCACCTTTTGCTTTCAGCAATTTCAATATGTCCGATGTGTGCTGCTGGCTAGACGGAATGTGCACTAAGAAACGCGAGTCCAAGTGTTTGAAGTGAGCCAGGGAATCCGTGATTTCCTTCCTGCGCTTTGGTTTTTCCAAAAGCTCCAGATAGCGGCTTTGTCGTTGCGGAAGAATAAACGACAAAACAAGTTGGCGTTCGTGTTCGCGCGCGTCAGTCATGAGATTTGTTTTTTTAGGTCGGCGAGGAGGTTTAGGGCGTCGAGGGGTTTTAGGTCGTCCAAGTTGGCGGAGCGGAGGCGGTCGAGGACGGCGCGGTCGAGTGCGGTGAAGAGAACTTCTTGAGGGCCATTGCCGTTGGCGTGGCCTGCGGCGCCGGGAGAAAGCGTTTCGCTGAGCTGGTGCTCGCTTTGCTCGTGTTTCTTGAGGACTTCGCGGGCGCGTTCGATGACGCTGCGGGGAAGGCCGGCGAGACGAGCGACTTCAATGCCGTAACTTTTGTCGGCGGAGCCGGGCTCGACGCGGCGAAGAAAAATGATTTCGTTGGGCGTTTCCTTGACGCTGACGTGGACGTTTTTTACGGCGGGGAGGAGATCGGCGAGTTCAGTGAGCTCGTGGTAGTGGGTGGCGAAAAGCGTGCGGGCGCGGGTGTGTTTCTGAAGATGCTCGACGACGGCCCAAGCGATGCTGAGACCGTCGAAGGTGGCGGTGCCACGGCCGACTTCGTCGAGGAGGACAAGGCTTGCGGGCGTGGCGTGATTGAGGATGCTGGCGACCTCCGACATTTCAACGAGAAACGTGGAACGGCCGCGCGCGAGATTATCGCTGGCGCCGATGCGCGTAAAGATGCGGTCGGTGACAGGAAGTTTGGCCTGGCGTGCGGGAACAAACGAACCCATTTGCGCGAGAAGGATGATGAGCGCGGCTTGGCGAAGATAGGTGGACTTGCCGCCCATGTTCGGGCCCGTGATAAGGAGAAGCTGCTGACGGCCGGGTTCGAAGCAGAGGTCGTTGGGAACGAAGCGCTCGCCTTTTTGACGGAGAAGCTCTTCGATGACGGGGTGGCGGCCGCCGACGATGAGGAGTTCACCGGTGGAGTTGAATTCGGGGCGCGCGTAACCGCGGTCGGCGGCAAGTTTCGCGAGGGAAGTGAGAACGTCGAGCTGCGCGATGGCGGCGGCGGTTTTGCGAAGACGCGCGGCTTGCGCGGCGATGCCGGAGCGAAGATCCACGAAGAGCTGGCGCTCAATTTCAAGAATGCGTTCGTCGGCGGCGAGGATTTTCCGCTCGTACTCTTTTAGTTCCGGCGAAGTAAAGCGCTCGGCGTTGACCAGCGTTTGTTTGCGTTCGTAATCCGACGGCGCGAGATGGAGATTGGGTTTCGAAATCTCCATGTAATAGCCAAAGACCTGATTGAAGCGGATTTTGAGCGAGCCGATACCGGTACGTTTGCGCTCACGGTCTTCCATAGCAGCGATGATTTGTTTGGCGTTCTGGCTGAGGTTGCGCAGTTCGTCGAGCTCGGCGTGAAAGCCGGCACGAATGATGCCGGGATCGGTAGCGAGAGCGGGCGGCTCGTCGGAGAGGGCGCGTTCGAGGCGGTCGCGGACGTCGGAAAGTTCGTCAATTTCGTTGAAGAGGAAACGGAGAAGGGCGCTGCCGCCAGCGGGAGGCGGCGCGAGGAAATTGCGCAGGACAGGAAGTTGTGCGAGGGACTTGCGCAAGGCTAGGAGTTCGCGCGGGGTGGCGAGGCCGAGAGTGATGCGGCTGGTGAGGCGTTCGAGATCCTGGATACCTTTGAGTTCTTTGCGGATTTCACCGCGAACGACGGTTTGCTGGACGAGTTGCGCGACGGCGTCGAGGCGGGCTTCGATGGAGTCGCGGTCGATGAGAGGGCGCAGGAGCCAGTTGCGCAAGAGGCGCGCGCCCATTCCGGTGACAGTGACATCGAAAGTCGCTAGAAGCGTGGCCGCGTTTTTGCCGGACTCTTCGGAAAAAATCGGAGCAACGAGCTCGAGATTGCGGACGGAGACGGGATCGAGGATGAGCGCGTCGTGTTGTTCGTAGTAGCGGACCCGATCGAGATGGCCGAGAGCGGCCTGTGCGGTGACGTCGGTGGTTTTGGCGGCGTTTTCGCGGAGATAGTGAACGATGGCGCCTGCGGCGGAGAGAGCGTGCACGTGGTCGTCGAGGCCGAAGCCGGTGAGTTCGGCGACGCCAAATTGTTCGCGGAGGATGCGCGCGGCGTAATCGTTTTGGAAAGCCCAATCTTCGACGCGGCTTTCGACTCCGCCAGTGCCGTCGAGGAGAGAGATTTTCGAGGTCTCGAAAAGCTGCTGCGGCCGCGGAAGGAGCGTCTCGCGCGGATGCAGGAGCTGGAGTTCTTCGCGAAGGGATTCCTCGGCGCGCGGGCCGCGAAATTCCGTGGCTTGAAATTCTCCGGTGGAGAGGTCAACGAAGGCGAGACCGATTATGGATGCTGCGACGTCTTGCGAAACAGCCGCGAGAAAATTGTTTTCGCGAGCGTCGAGGACGGCGACGTCGGTGGCGGTTCCAGGTGTGATCACGCGGACGACTTCGCGGCGAACGAGTTTTTTGCCCGGGCCGGGCGCTTCCATCTGGTCGCAAATGGCGATTTTGAAGCCGGCGCGAATGAGGCGCGCGATGTAGCCGTCGGCGGCGTGATAGGGGACGCCGCACATGGGGATGGGCTGGCCTTTTTCGCGATTGCGGGAAGTGAGCGTGATTTGGAGCTCGCGCGAGGCGAGGATGGCGTCTTCGTAGAAGAGTTCGTAGAAATCGCCGAGGCGGAAGAGGAGCAACGCGTGCGGGTAACGCGATTTGATCGCGTGGTATTGCTGCATGAGAGGTGTGGCGGGGTCGGACATGAAAGAGTTGTCAGTTTACAGTTATCAGTCGTCAGTTAGGAGCTGGGAGTAAAGCGAGCATTTTACTCGAAGGATGCCGAGGAAGGAAAAGATAACGCGGAGACACAGAGGGCGCCGAGAAGCGCGGAGACAGGACTTATGAAGACGGCCCTGCGCATACAGAGCGAAAATCGGCCCGCTTCAGAAAGCGGGCCCTACAAGTGCGTGCTCACACCATGGCAAGCTTGTCGGTTATGCGTTGATGCCGAGTTGAGTGAGGAGGAAGGCGTAGTCGAGGGCGATTTCGCGGAGGTAGTCGTAACGGCCCGAAGCGCCACCGTGACCCGCGCCCATGTTGATTTTGAAGAGGAGAGGATTGGCGTCGCGCTTGATGGTGCGGAGCTTGGCGACGTATTTTGCGGGTTCCCAGTACATGACCTGGCTGTCGTTCAGGCCGGTCTTAACGAGAAGCGCGGGATAGTTCGTCGCGGCGAGATTGGTGTAAGGGCAGTAGGACTTCATGTAGAAGTAATCGTCGGCGAGCTGCGGGTTGCCCCATTCCTCGTACTCGCCCACGGTGAGCGGGAGCGAGGCGTCGAGCATGGTGTTGAGGAGGTCCACGAAGGGAACGTGACTGATGACGATGCGGAAGAGATCGGGGCGCATGTTGGTGACGGCTCCCATGAGAAGACCGCCGGCACTGCCGCCCTCGATGATGAGTTTCGACGTGGACGTGAAGTTTTGAGCGATGAGAAATTCTGCGCAGGAGATGAAGTCGGTGAAGGTGTTGCGTTTATTGCGCATGCGGCCGGCGTCATGCCAGGGTTTGCCGAGTTCGCCGCCGCCGCGGATGTGGGCGATAGCGTAGATGACGCCGCGGTCGAGAAGGCTGAGACGATTCGAACTGAAGCCCACAGGCATGGAGATGCCGTAGCTGCCGTAGCCGTAGAGAAGAAGAGGAGCGGAGCCATCGAGAGGAGTTGTGCGGCGCGTGACGAGCGAGATGGAGATTGGCGTGCCGTCCGGCGCGGTGGCGTAAAGGCGTCGGCTGACATAGAGCGAGGGATCGTAGCCACCGAGGACCGGCTGCTGTTTGCGGAGGACGGATTCGCGGGTGGCGACGTTGTAATCGAAGACGGAGCGCGGAGTGATGAAGGATTCGTACTGGTAGCGGAGATGGGATTGATCGAATTCGGGATTGGTGCCGAGAGAGGCATTGTAGGCGGGCTCGGAGAATTCGATGCGGTGCGAGGCGTCCAGAAGAGACGATGAGGTGTGGTTGAGAGGAATGATGCGGAGATAAGGAAGGCCGCCTTCGCGCTCATAGAGGGCGAGGTGCGTGCGGAACGCGGCGATGGCGGAGAGCATGACTTCAGGGCGATTGGGGATGAGTTCGCGCCAGTTGTCGCGTTGCGGATTGGTGGTACTTACGGACATGAGACGGAAGGTGCGGCCGAGGGAGTTCGTACGGATGAGAAAGGTGTCGCCGTGGTCTTCGAACGAGGGATGGTGGTCAAGGTAGTATTCGTGATTGTCTTCCCGGGGCGCGACGAGGCTTAGACTGCCGAAAGGAGTGTTGGCGCGGAGGTAGCGCACTTCGCTGGTGGTGTGGCTGTTGGTGACGAGAAAGAGATATTCACCGCTGCGGGAGCGCTCGACGTCGATGCGGAAGCGTTCGTCGGTTTCTTCGAAGAGGAGCGTGTCGGGTTCGGCTGAGCCGAGAACATGGCGATAGAGGCGGTAGGAACGCTTGGAGACTTCGTCTTCGATTGTGTAGAAGAGGGTGCGATTGTCGGCGGCCCAGGCGGCGCTGGTAACGCGTTCAACCTTGAAGGGCAGGAGCGAGTGAGTGGCGAGGTTTTTGATTTCTAGGGTGTACTGTCGGAAGCCGGTGATGTCCGTGGAGTAAGCGAGGAGTTGGTTGTCGTCGCTAACGTCGAAGGAGCCGAGGCCGAGGAAGGAGTGGCCTTCGGAGAGGCCATTAAGGTCGAGGAAGAGTTCGTCGGAGGCGCCTTCCGCGTCGCGGTGTCGGATGTGAATGGGGTACTGTTTGCCCTCTTCCGTGCGAGTGAAATATTGGAAACCGCGAAGAGTGTAAGGGACGGAGAAGTCGGTTTGCTGGATGCGGGAAAGCATTTCCTGGTAGAGCTTTTCCTGGAAGGGTTCGGTTGGTTTGAGGATGGCGTCGGTGTATGCGTTTTCGGCGTTGAGGTGGGCGAGGACTTCAGGATTTTCTTTTTCACGGAGCCAAGCGTAATTGTCCACGCGGCGATCACCGTGCGGAACAATCTCGACGGGGGCGATTTTGGCTACGGGCGCAGCGGGCTGCGCGGAGGCAGATTGCCCTCCGGCCGAGGCCGGTTTGGAACCGAGTTGGTCTATGCTCATGAGGTTTTAGGGAGCACGCGCGGCGAAATGAGGCCGTAAAGAAGGGCGGAGCGTGCTGCAGTTATACTAGCGGAGATTTGAAACTGAGCCAAATCGGGGGAATGAGTAGCCGAAAAGAAGATGGCGAACGAGCGAGAGATTAAGTTGCGAGTGGAGGATGAGAGGGCGATGAAGAAGGCGCTCGCGCGCGTGTCTGCAAAGCCGGTCCGGGCGGGCGACGGGCGGGTGCATGAGTGGAATGTGATTTTCGATACGCCGCAAGGGGGGCTTGCGAAGCATGGGCAGTTGTTGAGGATTCGCAAGGAGACGACGGCGGGAAGAGCGAGAAAGGGCGAAGAGGCTCGGATTGTTTTGACCTTTAAGAAGCCGGCTTTGGTTACGGAAGGAGACGGGCACGGGCACAAGGTGCGCGAGGAAATTGAGACGGAAGTGAAAGATGACGCCGCGCTGCGGCAGATATTCGAAGGGTTGGGGATGAGCGGATGGTTTTCGTATGAGAAATACAGAACGACGATGAAGCTGCCGGGTTCGGCGAGATGGGCGAAGGATTTGGTGATTGAAGTGGACGAGACGCCGATCGGGACTTTTCTGGAATTGGAAGGACCAGCAGAAGCGATTGACCGTGCGGCGCAGGAACTTGGCTATGCGAAGAAGGATTACATCGTGAAGAGTTACCTGGCGCTCTATCTGGAAGAGTGCCGGAGGCGAGGCGAGTCGCCGAAGGACATGGTGTTCGAGAAATCAAAGTGAAGTTTTGGCGGCTCTAACGAATTTTTTCATCGAAAAGCGTCTTATTTTCTTGACTTAAATTCTTTATCGGCTTACTACTACGGACGGAGTACCATCCCGGCGATGAAGTTTGCCCAAGAACACGAGGCTGGCCCCGGTCGTTCGAATCTGGAACGAAAGCCGGGGAGCGGAATTGCGGGCGCGGTAGCCGAGCGAAGTTTGGCGGCGCGACCTATGCGCGGCGGAGCGGGCAGGGGAGGGCGCGTTCGAGGCTAACGGTAAGTCCATTGTAATGAGGCTCTTGCCCGCGGCCGAGGAGTTCGGCACGCGGGCCTTTTGTTTTTGTGATGTGGGAGCGAGGTGAGTGATGTTGACGGCAACGGAGTTGATGGGCGCGAAGGCGTACGACGCGCAGGGGCATTACGTCGGCAAGGTGAGGGAGTTTTTTGTCGAGCCGGCGGAGCAGCCGAATCGCGTGGCGCATTTCTTGCTCGCGCGCGGAAGTTTTCAGCCGTTGGTGGCCAGGCACGATCAAGTGGCGACGATTGAGGCGGGAAAAGTGGAGTTGAGCGTGCCGGAACGCGCGCTGGGACCGTATCAGCCGAACGAAGGCTGGCTGGCGGTGACGAAAGACTTGCTGGACCAGCAGATTATTGATACGAGCGGGCGAAAAGTCGTGCGCGTGAATGATTTGGATCTTACGGAGCAGCGCACAAATGGGAATGTGGAGCTGCGAATTGCGCAAGTGGACGTAGGGTTGCCGGGGGCTGTGAGGCGGTTGCTGCAGGGAATTGCGCCGCCGAGAATGATTCGCGGGTTACAAAATCGCTTGCCGGCGAAGACGATTCGCTGGGAGTTTGTGAACCTGGTGGAGCCGGATCCGCTGCGGCGATTGAAGCTGCGCATTACGCACGAAAAGCTGGAGGACCTGCATCCGGCGGATTTGGCGGACATCGTGGAAGAACTGTCGCCGGCGGAGCGGCAGGGAATTATTGCGTCGCTGGATGAAGAGACGGCAGCGGCGGTACTTGCTGAATTGGACGCGCGGCTGACGACACAGATCGTCGAGAAACTCGACCCGGGGAAAGCTGCGGATATTTTGGAGGAGATGGCGCCGGACGCTGCGGCCGATGTGCTCGGAGAATTGTCCAAGGAGACCTCGGAAGAGTTGCTCGAGGAGATGCCCGGGCAGGAAGCAAACGAAGTGCGCGAGTTGCTGGAGTTCGACCCGGCCACAGCGGGTGGAATGATGAACACGGATTTTGTCTTTGTGGGTGACAAATCGTTGCGCGATGAAGTGGTGGAGTGGATGAGGGAGCAGGATTTGAATTTGGATCAACTGGACACGATCGTGCTGCTGGATGGAGGAGCGCAATTCTCGGGAACCGTGTCCGTGGCGCGGCTGTTGCTGGCTGAGCCGGGGCAATCGCTGAGTGAGTTGAAGATGGAGCCGCTGTTGAACATACAACCGAACGCGGATGAGAAAGATGTGTTCGAATTGTTCGACAAGTACAACCTGCGGATGCTGACCGTGGTGGATGAGGATGGACGGCCGCTGGGCGTGATTACCGTGGACGATGTGGTTTCGAAATTATTGAAGTAAGTGAGGCCGAACGGAATGTGGAGCCGCGAAAGCCTGGAAGCGATGGGCGAACGCTGGACGGAACGAGTCCAGAGCGTGCGCGACGCCATTCGTCCGTTCCGGCGGCGGATCATGTTGTTTTTGGCGGTTGTGGGGCCCGGACTGATTGTTTCGAACGTGGACAACGACGCGGGTGGAATCTACACGTACGCACAGTCCGGCGCGAAATATGGAAACGCGGTGTTGTGGTCGCTGATTCCGATGACCATAGCGTTGTACGTTTCGCTGGAAATGTGTTCGCGCATGGGAGCGTTTACAGGTAAAGGACTCTCCGATTTGGTGCGCGAGGAATTTGGGTTTCGCGTGACATTTTTTCTGATGGCCGCGGTCCTGTTTGTGAATCTGGGAAACGTGATGGCGGAATTCACCGGAGTTTTCTGGGCATCGGAGGCGATGGGAATCAGCCGGTATATTTCCGTGCCGATTGCGGCGATTTTGGTGTGGGTGCTTGTGGTGCAGGGAACGGCAAAAGCAGTCGAGCGGATCTTCCTGGCGATTTGCGTGGTTTATTTTGCGTATGTAATCTCGGCGTTCCTGGCGAAGCCGGATTGGCTTGTGGCATTGCTGCACTTGCTGCCGCCGCAGTTGATGCAGTATGTGCCGACGATCAAGCCATATGTCGAGGTTCCAAAATTTGATGCGGCGTATGCGGTGATTCTGGCCGGTTTGGTTGGAACGACGATCGCGCCGTGGCAGCACTTCTTTTTGCAGGCGGCGGTCGTGGAAAAGCGCGTTGGACCGCGTCAATACTCTGCGACCCGCAATGACGTACTGGTGGGCAGTATCAGTTGCATGGTGATTGTGTTTTTTATCATCGTTTGCACGGCGTCGACGTTGCATGTCAAGGGCATCTTGGACGTAGACAATGCGGGCACGGCGGCGATTGCTCTGCGTCCGCTCGCCGGGAAATTTGCGAGTCTTTTGTTTGCGGTTGGGTTGCTGAATGCGTCTTTGTTTGCTGCGTCGATTCTGCCGCTGTCTACTTCATACGTCGTTTGCGAGGCGCTGGGATTTGAATCCGGCATCGACCGGAAATTTGGCGAAGCGAAGATTTTCTACGCCCTGTACACGGCCATTATCTTCCTCGGGGGATTTCTGGTACTGGCGCTCGGAAAGTTCGCGAATGCGATTCTCCTGTGGTCGCAGGTGCTGAATGGGTTTTTGCTGCCGGCTGTGCTCATCTTCGTGCTGATTCTGGTGAACCGCAAGGATTTGATGGGAGACCAGGTCAATACGCGGGGGTTCAACTGGGTAGCCTGGATTTCGACGGTTGCGATGATCGTACTGACGCTGATTGTCGCGTACACGTCGATTCACGATTTGTTTGTTCATCCCTCCAGTTAGGAATTGCGCCCTCCATGCTGTGATGCCCAGCACGAAATTTTCACGGGAATTTCTTGCGGGCGCACAAGAGGGCGTGTTAACTTTATGGCGTAAAGGATAGAGGCGTTCCTCGCGTGTCGCACACTCCCCAACCCAAGACTCTGCACGTTGCGGCCTCGCATCCTTTGGGAACGGTCACCGCTGAAGAAGCCTACCTCTTTGAAAAATTGGATTTGAATCAGCTGCCAAGACATCTGGCCGTCATCATGGACGGCAACGGACGCTGGGCGCAGCGGAGACACCTGCCGCGAATCGCCGGACACAAAGCTGGGACGGAGACGGCGCGGACAACGATAGAAACTTGTGCGCGGTTGAAGATTGAGGCGCTGACGCTCTATGCCTTTTCCGTAGAGAATTGGCGGCGTCCAAAGGCGGAAACCGATTTTCTGATGCAGCTGCTGCGGGAATATTTGCGGCAGGAGATGCCGCTGCTGCAGAAAAACAATATCCGCATGAGATTTTTGGGTCGCGCGGACGAATTGCCTGAAGAGGTACAACGCGATACGCGCGAGGCGGAAATTGAGACCGCGAAGAACACAGGCACGGTGCTTTGTGTTGCGCTGAACTATGGCGGCCGGGCTGAGATTGTCCACGCGGTAAACCAGATTTTGCAGGAGAAAAAGAATGCAGGCCAGGCCCAGGTGACCGAGGAAGAGTTTGCCGAGAAGATGTACACGGCGGGATTGCCGGACCCGGATCTGCTGATTCGGACGAGCGGCGAGATGCGCGTAAGCAATTTCCTGCTGTGGCAGATTGCGTACGCGGAGATTTACGTTACGGAAACACTTTGGCCGGATTTCAATCGGGCGCGGTTGCTGGAAGCGTTTGTGGATTATCAGAAGAGAGAGCGGCGCTATGGCGGAATCGGCGAAGGGAAGTCGAGAAAACCGGTTCGAGCGGCGGGCGAGTAAGAGAGTTTTAGGTCCTAAGTTGCAAGTTTAGAGGAAAAGAAAAGTTTTCAGGAAAGCGGCTTCGAGTTGCGATAGTTCGGTTTAAAATATCCTGCCTTGAAACGCACGCAGCTGTTTCGAAGACTCAGTCAAATTTGCTGGTTGCCAACAGGGGGCGCGCTACATCGCGCCTTACGGCGGCACTTGTTGACTGTATGAGGAACAAACGGGAATGACTTGGAAGAGGGTGGCGACGGCTGTCGTCCTGGTGCCTGGAGTTGTGGCGTTGATCTTGAAGGGATCGACGGCAATCGTCGCGCTCGGCGTGGCGCTGGTGATATCGCTGGCACTGTTTGAGTTCTTTGCGCTAGGCGATGCGATTGGGCACAGGGCATATCGCTTCTGGACGGCCACGTGCGCACTGGGAATTGTTTATGTGCAATGGCTGCAGGTGGTCTTACGGCAGAGAGAACCGGGCGAGGGAATTTTGTATTCCGGGCCGATTCAATTTGTTTTTCTGTACGGATTACACGTCGAGGACGTTTTCTTTTTCTTTTTGATTGGCGTCACGGCAATCTCGCTCTGGACAAGAAGGCCGTTAGTGGAAGCTTTGCCGGCGGCGGGCGCAAGTTCAAGTGGATTGCTTTTCGTCGCCTTGCCATTGAGCTATGCGATCCGGTTGCACGGGATGGGGCGCGTTGGGCCGTGGATTTTGTTGTTTGCTTTGGTGATTACGTGGGTGGGGGATACGGCGGCCTACTTTGTGGGTCGCGCAGTCGGCAGACGTGCACTTGCGCCGAAGTTGAGCCCAAAGAAAACGTGGGAAGGCACGATTGCCAGCATGGTGGGCGCGCTGCTGCTGGGCTGGTGGCTTTCCACTCGTGTGAACGTTCCGATGCCAATCGTTCTCGGGCTCGCGGCGGCAGGAAATGTTGCGGGGCAAATGGGAGACTTGCTCGAGTCAGCCTTCAAGCGGAGCGCGGGCGTGAAGGATTCAGGCTCGATCTTGCCAGGGCATGGCGGCATGCTCGACAGGATTGACGCACTTATTTTGACGATTCCTGTTGTCTGGTATTATTGGATTTGGTTTTGCTCACCGCAGTCGTAAATCCCCAGCGTCACCAGAGCGCACAAAAAGGAAGAACGGCCTCGTGAAACAACTCGCGATATTGGGTTCGACTGGTTCGATTGGGCGCCAGTGCCTGTCGGTTGTGGAAGCGCTACCGGGGCGATTTGGCGTTGTAGCGCTGGCGGCGGGGTCGAATCTAGATGAACTCTTCGGGCAAGTCGAACGGCATAGACCAGAGGTTGTGTCGGTTGGGGATGCGGCTAAGGCGGATGAGTTCGCAGCAAGGTTGCGAGAAAAGGGTGTTTCGCCTCTGCCATCGATTCACCATGGGCGAGAGGGAATGCTTGCGGCGGGAACACATTCGAAGGCTGACATCGTAGTGTCAGCGGCGGTGGGTGTTGTTGGGCTGGAAGCGACGTATGAAGCTGTAAAACTCGGGCGGACGATTGCGCTTTCGAACAAAGAGGTGCTGGTGGCGGCGGGTGAACTCGTAATGGCCGCCGTAGAGAAGGCGGGAAAAGAATTGCTGCCCGTGGACAGCGAGCACAACGCGGTGCACCAGTGTTTGCGCGCGGGCGTACATAAAGAAGTGACGCGGCTCGTGTTGACCGCTTCGGGCGGACCATTTCGCAAGACGCCGTTGAAAGATTTGGAGAAAGTTTCCGTCGAACAGGCGCTAGCGCATCCGAACTGGCGGATGGGGAATCGCATCACCATTGATTCCGCGACGATGATGAACAAGGGCTTCGAGGTGATCGAAGCGCACTGGCTGTTTGGCATGCGGCCCGACCAGATTGACGTGGTGATTCATCCGCAGTCCACGATTCATTCGATGGTGGAGTATGTGGATGGTTCCATCCTGGCGCAACTCGGGCCAACGGACATGCGCATGCCGATTCAATATGCGTTAACCTATCCAGAGCGGGTCGCATCGAACCAGGTGGCGCTAGATTGGTCGAAACTGAAGAGGCTGGATTTCGAGAAGGCGTCGACCAGACGCTATCCCTGCCTAAGGCTCGCGCGAGAAGCGATGAAGAAAGGCGGGGCTTTGCCGTGTGCGTTGAATGCGGCAGATGAAGTGGCTGTGGCGGCGTTCCTGGAAAGGAAGCTGCCGTTCCTGGGAATCCCCGAAGTTGTGGAGAAGGTTTTGGGGCGGATGCCCCGGCTAAAATTGCAGAAGATGGACGATGTGCTCTCTGCGGATGCGGAGGCGCGTCGAATGGCCAAGGAAGAGGTCGCGGCGTTGACAACGGTGGCGAAGGCAGCGTCGTAGGCGAGAAAGACGGAGCGAACGGCTGATGAATACGGTACTTGGAATTGTGTTGGTCCTGGGCGTAATGATTTTGGTCCACGAATGGGGCCATTTTATCGTTGCACGTCTTTTTGGCGTGCGCGTGGACGTTTTTTCGATCGGCTTTGGACCGCGGCTGTTTGGCTGGAAGCGCGGAGCAACCGATTACCGGGTTAGCGCGCTGCCTTTGGGCGGCTATGTGCGGATGGCCGGGCAGGATCTTTCCGAAATTGATGCAGGTGAAAAACCTCCGACCGGTGCTCCCGATGAAGTGATGAGCAAAACGCGGTGGCAGAGAGCGCTGATATCGTTTGCGGGACCGGCGGTGAATCTGGTCATGCCCGTTTTATTACTTGGGGGCTTCTTCCTGATTCGCGGATTGCCGTATCAATCTTATTTGGATCGGCCTGCGGTGATGGCGGCAATCTCTGACAAAGACCCGGTGGCGAAAGAAGGGATCATTCCCGGGGACAAGATTGTGGATGTAAACGGCATCGCAACGCCCACATGGGAAAAGGCCGAAGAAGTTTATGCGAAAGCTGTGCAAGAGCCGACGATTCGATTGGGCATTGAGCATGAAGGTGTAAAGAAGACCATCACCGTGAACTCGCAGGAGCAGATAAAAATCGATGCGTTTCATTGGTATACGCCGGACCTGGCGGTGGTGGCGGATGTCCTGGCGGGGCGGCCAGCAGCCAAGGCCGGATTGAAGCCAGACGATGCCATCGTGGCTGTGCAGGGCGTCCGGGTGACGAGCCGTGCGGTGTTTATCGGTGAGATTCAAAAGTCGAAAGGATTGCCTCAGGACATTTTGATTCAGCGTGCGGGAAAGTTGATGACGGTGAAGATCCAGCCGGAGGCGACGGCCGACAAGGGAGAAGACGCGCAGCCGATATACCAGGTTGGCGTGACGGTGATGCCGAAGCCCGATTGGTCCTATCGCAAGGTCGGTCTCCTGGGCGCGATTACGAACGCCAGCCAGGCGACTTGGAATTGGACGCAGGACCTCCTCGGCGTGCTGGGGAAACTGTTTACGGGACGACTTTCGGTGAAACAGTTGCAGGGCGTGGTTGGAATCGCTTATCAGGCTGGGAGGGCGGTGCAGGAGGGTTCGCTTGCGGTGGTGACCTTGATGGCCGTGATTAGCCTGAATCTTGGAATCTTGAATCTTTTGCCAATTCCCATCCTGGACGGAGGGCACATTTTGTTGCTCACGATTGAGGGAATTCGGCGGCGAGATTTGAGTCTGGCGTTCAAAGAGAGATTCATCCAAGTTGGATTCGTGTTTCTTTTATTGCTGTTTGGCATCGTTATGTACAATGACGTGATGCGGCACTTGCCAATCCACTCCTGAGGAGCGGCAGAACAGTTCGGACAGTTTCGCCGCGGGATCATAGGGAGAATTTGATGGCTGCAACGCAGGCGCACCGGGCATCCACCACGGAGCGCATCAACAGCGCCGAAAACACTGGACCGCTGATCAAGAGTCTGAGCGAACGGGGCATCCGTTTGACAAGGCAGCGGCGCGTCATCCTGAAAGTGATGGATGAGGCGGAGCAGCACCTCGACGTGGATCAGATTCTGGAGCGCGCGCAGAAGATTGATTCCGGCGTGCACCTCGTCACCGTTTACCGCACGATTGAACTTCTAAAAAAGCATGGGTTGATTGACGAGCTGGATTTGCTCCATTTGCGCGGCGACCGGCATTACTACGAAACACATGGGCCGCGGGATCACATCCACGTGGCGTGTCTGAAGTGCGGCAAAGTGCGGGAGTTCGAGAGCCGGTTGTACGAGCAACTGAAGTCGCAGATCGAGCGCGATTTTAGAATGAAAGTGACGGTATCGCGGACGGAAGTGGGCGGGTATTGCGCGGAGTGTTTGGGGAAGGGCGCGTCGTAGGAACCGTCAAATCTTAAATGGTGCTAGGTAGAGGCGTTCGCCGCGGCGGACGCTTTTACTTTTAGGCGGACGTCAGGTTCAGGCGAGATGAACGGAACTTGCGGAGGCGCGCGAAGAAACGATGAGTATTCGCGATGTCCGTCGCGATTTGAGCCTTTAGTTCTTCGGGACCCGAGAATTTCTTTTCCTCACGCAATCTCTTCCAAAAACGAATTTCGATGCGTTTTGTTTCGAACGCCGCGGGAGCATCGAGGAGGTGCGTCTCCACGGTGAGAGAAGTGCCGTTGAACGTGGGACGCATGCCGATGTTGGTAACGGAACGGCGGCTCTTTGTTTCTCCGTCAAGAAGCGTGCGAGTGATGTAGACGCCGCGGGCGGGCAGAAGCTCCTGTTCAGGATTCAAGTTGAGCGTCGGCACGGTGAAGCGGTGCCCGATGCCGGCGCCGGAAGCGACTTCTCCCGTAAGAACGAAGGGCCTGCCAAGCAAGCGGCCGGCGTGGTTGACGTTGCCCTCGGCTATTTCACGGCGAATGACCGTGCTGCTCACAATTTCGCCGTGATAGATGACAGGTGGAACGACGATAACTTCAAATCCGAAGCGCGCGCCAAGTTCCTTCAGTAGCCGTGTATTGCCGGCCTGCTTGTGGCCGAAATGAAAATTCTCTCCAACGAGAAGTGCCCTGACGCGAAGCTGATTCACGAGGATTTGTTCGACGAAGTCTTCGGCAGAAAGTTGCGAGAGTTCCTGGGTGAAACGCTGCACAACAGCCGATTCAAGGCCGACGACGCGAAACCAGGTGAGGCGCTGTTCGGAAGTGGAGAGACGCTTTGGAGCGATCTCGGGGCGTAGGACCTTTAGCGGAGCGGGTTCAAAAGTTAAGGCAGTGGCTACGTCGCCGGAGACTGCAGCGCGCTCGACAACATCGCGCAAAATCTCCTGGTGTCCGAGATGGATGCCATCAAAGTTTCCGATGGCTAGAACGCCACCGCGATGAAGCGGCGTGTAATGGGCGTGCCACGCAGCGGGAGAAGAAAAGACGGAAAAGGGAGTGTGTCTGGCCCGATCAGGCGCGTCAGATCGAAGAGCGGGCTCCGCGTCTTCGACCTCGACTCCGACTCCGACTTCGAGTTCGAGGCCGTCGTAACCAAGTTGCACGTGGGGGTAGCCGAGCGAGCGGAGGCGTTCGTTGGTTTCCGCGTGAGGGAGTTCGTGGGCAATGTGCGTGAACCAGGCGCGACGAGGCTTGAGGCGATCGATGAGGACGAGAGCCTGCTCAACGGTTTGGTGCATTGGGTGAGGCGTATCGCGGAGAGCGTCCACGATAAGTTCATCGAGGTTCTGCAATAGCGGAATCGAGGATTCGGGCACGGCGCTGAAGTCGGTGAGGTAGGCGGCGTTGCCGAAACGAAAGCCGAGAACATTCAGGTCGCCATGGATGAGAGGGATGGGGGCGATGGTTGTACCAAGGAGATGAATCGGCCCGTCAATGAGATTCATCGTGACTTGGGGAACGGTGCTGAGTTTGGGCTTGCCGTCAAAAACGTAGGAGAACGCGCCGCGAAGGATCGCGAAAGTCTCCTTCGTCGCGAAAACGGGAAGCGTAGAGCGTTGGCGCATGTTGAAGGGGCGGATGTCGTCGAAGCCGAAGATATGGTCGGCGTGAGCGTGTGTGAGGAGAACTGCATCGAGGCGCTGCATACCAACGCGAAGCGCCTGCTGGCGGAAATCAGGCGTCGTGTCGATGACGACATTTTGGCCATTGCGCGATAGGAGCAGGGAGGGACGGAGGCGGTTGTCGCGGGGATCGCTGGACGTGCAGACACGGCAATGACAACCGAGCGACGGCACACCCATGGATGTGCCGGAACCGAGAAGAGTAAGTTTGAGCGGGCTTCCTGACATTGCAAGAAATTTTATTGTCCCGCGGGGCGGCTGCCGCTCAGCGGGTCTTGGCTTTCGCCTGCGTCGCCTGCGCGGCCAGCGCCTGATTGACTTCAAGATAGGTCAGCTTCAGCTTGCCGAGGAGGTCCAACAAAATCGACTCTTCTTCAGGCGCGAGATTGCCTTTAGTTTTTTCATGCAGCGCGTCGAGCATGTCAATCAGCTCGCGCGCGGCGTCCGGATCAATCATTGGTTGACCTGTGCGCGGATCGGCGTAAGCGCCGAGGACCATTGCGGCGTTGCTGCCGAGCATGCGAATCAGGCTTTCAAAGGCGGGAGAGCGCTTTGGCGCTTCCGCCGGCTGGGCGTCCGGCGCATCTGAGGGAGGCACAGCGGGAGCTTCCTTCGCCGCCACAGCCTCTTTCACCGCTTCGCGCGCTTCTTCGGCAAGCGCTCCCTGCCGCAGTTCGCCTTGCTCGGTAAACAGGCGCCGGTCGATTACTCGAAAAGAATCTTCGGATTTGTGCTCTGTCAAGGGACAACCTCACTTCGACTTGTAAAAGCATTATTTTAGCACGGTCAGACGGAAGGATTGGAACGACGCTGCTTGTCAAACGGGAGGCTGCACTTTAGAGTTGTGCTTTTGTTGGACACGAATTTTTCGGGGCGATATGAAGAAAGACAAGAAAAGGAAGAAGAGTCTGAAAGAAGCCACCGTGCGGGGAAAGGCACAGGACGGCGCGGCGGGGAAATGGTTTGAAAAACTGGTGAAGCTGCAAGCGACACTGCGCGCGCCGAACGGGTGCCCCTGGGATCGCGAACAGACGCACATGACGCTACGGACATATCTGATCGAGGAAGCATACGAGGTGGTTGAGGCCCTCGAAAGCGGCGATGACGCGAAGTTTGCGGAGGAACTCGGTGATTTGTTATTGCAGGTGGTATTTCACGCCGACATTGCGCGCGACGAGGGCCGATTCGATGTGGCGGATGTAATTGAAGGAATCCACGAAAAAATGGTACGGCGGCATCCCCATGTGTTTGGAGAAAAGCGGGCAAAGGATGCTAAGGCGGTTCTAAAGAGTTGGGAAAAGATAAAAGCGGAAGAGCGAAAGGCGAGAGGGACTAAAGAAAGCGCAAAGCCGACGTCCCTGTTGGACGGCGTCTCGCATGCGCTGCCCGGCACGATGGAAGGTTTTCAATTGACGAGACGCGCATCGCGGATCGGGTTTGACTGGGATTCCGCTGAAGGAGTGCTCGAAAAACTGGCAGAAGAGGCTGCGGAGCTGAAAAAGGAAATCGCCTCTGGCGATACGAAGCGCGCGGAAGAGGAGACCGGTGACCTGCTCTTCGCGGCCGTCAACCTGGCGCGATTCCTGCATGTGGACCCTGAGATTGCGCTGAAGAAAGCCAACGCGAAATTCGCTGTGAGGTTTCGCGAGATGGAGCGCATGGCGCGCGAAAGCGGCAGGGAACTCGCGGATGTGCCTCGGGCTGAGATGGAAGCGCTTTGGGAACGAGCGAAGAGTGAAACTGGACACGCGATGGGTACTGCGCGATGAGCGAGGGAATCGTCGTTCGCAAGTGCGAGGCGATCGAAGAGTTCCACGAGTGCGTGCGGTTGCAGCGGGAAGTTTGGGGCGAAGCGGATTTGGAAGTGGAGCCAGCAACTTTGTTCGTCGTTGCTTCGCAGACGGGTGGACAGGTTTTAGGCGCTTTTGACGGGGACCGATTGATCGGCTATACCTTGGCGGTCGCCGCCGTTCGCCACGGTGTCGCCTATCTTCATTCGCACATGACCGGCGTGCTCGCAAAGTACCGCGACCGCGGCGTCGGCCGGTTGTTGAAACTCTCTCAAAGGGAAGAAGCTTTAGGCCGGGGAATCCGATTGATTGAATGGACGTTCGATCCTCTAGAGACGCGCAACGCGCACTTTAATTTGAACCGGCTCGGCGCGATTTGCCGGCGGTATTTGCCAAATCTTTATGGCGTGACGACGAGCCCGCTGCACCGGGGCCTGGCAACGGATCGACTCCTTGCCGAGTGGGCGCTTGATTCACCGCGCGCCATTGCCGCCGTAGTGCAGGGAAGCGTGGATCCGGTACTGGAAGCCGGGTACGTTGCCTTGCCCGCGGACCTGGAGCGAAGAAAGGCGCAGGAGCCCGAGCGATTGCTGGACGTGCAAGAGCACTTGCGACGGGACTTCGACGAATGGTTTGGCCGCAACTATGCAGCGGTTGGATTGAAGACAGACAGTCATGGGACATCGTACGTGATGGCGCCCTGGAGCGACTTTTAGCCGATGCGCTTGAAAGGATGCACACTCCGCGAGCTGCGCATTCCGTTGGTGACTCCGTTCGAAACCAGCATGGAGCGGACGACCGTCCGGCGAATTGTTTTGGTGGAGGCGAATGTCGACGGGACGACCGGATGGGGCGAGTGCGTGGCTGGCGAGACTCCCGCCTACAGTCCGGAGACGACAGAAACTGCCTGGCATGTTCTTCGCAACTTCATCTGGCCGCTCTTGAGGGGCAGGGAGTTTGCCTCGGCGGCCGATGTGTGGGGAATGCTGGAACGGATTCGCGGGCACAATATGGCGAAAGCGGCGCTTGAATCCGCGGTCTGGGACGCCGAGGCGAAGCAAAAAGGCGTGCCGCTCTGGAAGATGCTGGGAGGAGTTCAGCCGGAGATCGCGAGTGGTGTATCTATTGGAATTAAAGCGTCACTTGAAGAGCTGGTTGGCGCAGTTCAAGTGGAACTTCAAGCCGGATATCAGCGCATCAAGATAAAGATTAAGCCGGGCAAGGATCTGGAACAGGTGCGGCGTTTGCGGAAAGAGTTTCCAAACATAAAGTTAATGGTAGACGCGAACTCTGCATATCGCGCGGAAGACTGGCTGTTGCTGAAGGAGCTGGAAAGTTTTTACTTGATGATGATCGAGCAGCCTTTGGGTTGGGACGATTTGTATGGGCATGTGGCGTTGCAGAAAAAGCTTGAGACCCCGATTTGTCTGGACGAGTGCATCCACACGGAGGAGCAAGCGAGGGCGGCCATCGAACTGGGCGCCTGCCGGATTATCAACATCAAGATGGGGCGTGTCGGCGGGTACACTGTGGCCCGGCGAATTCATGACCTGTGCCGTGCGAGTGGCGTGCCGGTTTGGTGCGGGGGGATGTTGGAAACCGGAATCGGGCGGGCGCACAACGTCGCCGTTTCAACGCTCCCAAACTTCACGCTGCCGGGAGATGTGGCTGCCAGTAAGCGGTATTGGGCGGAAGACGTCATCGAACCGGAGGTGGTAGTCTCCTCGCGTGGAACAATCAAAGCCCCGCTTGGACCGGGAATCGGATACGCGCCGCGAATGGATCGGATCGAGACGCTGACGATCCGGAAAGAAATTCTTGGGGAATAGCTTTCGGAGATCGCAGGCAGGAGGATTGACTTGGCGGGAATTGCAATGCGAAATGGCGGAGCCGCGGCGCGAATCGCCGTGATTCCCGGCGACGGCATCGGCAAGGAAGTGACGCCGGAGTCCGTGAAAGTGATTCGCGCGGCGACAATGTCGGCGCGACGACAAATTGAATTTGTCGAGTTCGACTGGGGCGCCGACAAATATTTGCGCGAAGGCGTTTCTTTGCCTGCAGGTGCTGTGGAGATGTTGCGCGATGAGTTTGATGCGATTCTCTTCGGCGCGCTCGGCGACCCACGCGTGCCCACAAATCAGCACGCGGCCGATATTTTGCTCGGCCTGCGCTTCAAGCTGGACCTCTACGTCAATGCGCGGCCAGTGGAATTGTTTCACGAACGACTGACTCCTTTGCGCGACCGCAAAGAGCCGGACGTAAAATTCATGGTGTTCCGCGAGAATACGGAAGGGCTCTACGTAGGTGTAGGCGGTTTTTTCAAGAAGGGCACTGAAGATGAGATCGCCGTGCAAGAGGACGTTAACTCCCGCAAAGGTGTAGAACGCATCATCCGGCACGCATTCGAGTACGCTCGGCAGAAAGGGCCGAAGCGGGTCTGCATGAGCGACAAGTCCAATGCCATGGCCTTCGCACACGACCTATGGCAGCGCGTCTTTAAGGAAGTCCGGCAAGAGTACGCCGACATCGAATCCCGGCACCAATATATTGATACCCTAGCGATGGAGATTGTGCGCGACCCACGGCAGTTTGACGTGATCGTGACCTGTAATCTGTTCGGCGATATTATCAGCGACCTCGGTGCGCAATTGGCTGGCGGGCTGGGGCTGGCGCCTTCGGGGAATATTCATCCCGGAAGGACCTCTCTGTTTGAACCGGTGCATGGATCCGCGCCGAACATTGCCGGCAAGGGGATTGCAAATCCGCTGGGTTCAGTCCTAACCTCAGCGATGATGCTTGAGTTTCTGGGCTGGATACCCGAGGCGGAAAAATTGCGAGCGGCCACACGTGAAGCTTTGCGCGAAGATTTTGTGACGCCGGATCTCGGTGGCCAACGTAAGACAGTCGAAGTCGGGGACTGGCTGGCCCAGCGGGTCCAGCAATAGCACACCTCTCTATCTTCAAGTAAAGCTTTAGATTGTGTCGACCGGATTTCCTTGTGTGGAAACCATCTTATTTCTTCGTCCGGATGATTGCAGTAATGAAGAGTCCCGTCAAGAACCCGCCGACGTGTGCCCACCAGGCAACGCCGCCTGTGGTGGCGGCTCCGAAGGAACTAATTCCCGCAATGAACTGCAACAGAAACCAATAGCCTAGGATGAGGAAGGCCGGAAGGGGGACAAGGAAAATCAAAATGAGCGTCAGAACTCGGTTGCGTGGGTAAAGAAGAATGTAGGCACCGAGCACGCCGGAGATCGCTCCACTTGCCCCAACCGCTGGAACAGGAGAGTGAAGATTAAAGAGAATGTGGGTTAGCCCCGACACCACTCCGCAAAAAAGATAAAAAGCCAAATAGCCGATGTGACCGAAGAAGTCCTCGACGTTGTCCCCAAAGATCCAAAGAAAGAGCATGTTGCCGAGTAGGTGGGCAGGACCGGCATGAAGAAACATGCTCGTAAAGAGGGGAATTAATGCGGCTTCAATGTTGCCCCGTCCTGCAAGAAGCTGGGCGTAGTGCGTCGGAACCGTACCGTAGATATTGGCGAGGACAGCCTGCGCATGGCGAGTCAGCGTAATTTCGTAAAGAAAAATGAGAGTATTGGCAAAGACGAGCGCGTAGTTGACGAACGGAGTTGAGCGAGAGGGATTTTCGTCCTTAAGGGGGATAAACATAGGGAAAGAGTGGTCCTTGGCAGGGTAGCGAAAAAGGGAAGAGATGCAAGCGGATTTGCGTGTCCGATAATCTTGCGGCGCGATGTATGCTGGTTAACAGAATTCTGGACGCTGGTTTCTTCCACGCGAGAGGCCGTATTCGCGATATTTCTTTCTGAAATTCGTGGGAAAGAGCGCGGGAGGATTGCACCGCAGTCGCGCGTGTGTTAAAAAATCAAGTTCGCATTTGCGCGCAAGTTGTGACGCATCGCGTGTGAAGGGCGAGCCAGAGTCGGCGCGCCGACCGTTCATGCCTGCCCGGGAAACGGAAGCCATCATTTTGAAGACATTCCCGCTGGGCGAGGCGGATCGCCTGGTCAGTTTCTTCGGGCGAACGTCTGGGCGAATTCGCGGAGTGGCCGGGGGCGCGAGGCGGATCAAGAACCGCTATGGCTCCTCGCTCGAATTGCTCTCTCACGTACAGATTTGGTACGTGGAGAAAGAAACGCGCGATCTCGTCCGGATACAGCAGTGCGAATTGCTCGAGTCGTTCCACAAGGCGCAAGCGGATTACGGACTGAGTACCGGGCTTGCCGTGGTGAGTGAAATTGCGGAGAGAGTTCTGCCGGAGCAGGAAGTTGCCGAGCCCATGTTCCGGCTTCTCCTGCTAACCGCGCGAGAAATCGAGCGCCGCGGAGAATGGCAGTTGCCTCTGGCATACTTCGCCTACTGGACGCTGAAGTTGGGCGGGTGGATGCCGCCGCTCGACAGATGCGTAAGTTGCGGCAAGAGATTTGGGGATGCCCAAGCGTTTCAATCAGCCTTGTTTGACCGCTTGCATTGCGGGGATTGCCGGAAGGTGGGAATGAAACCGATCTCCGCGGCCGGCAGGGAATTCGGGGCGAAGTTCTCGGCGAAGCTGGATGAAATTTCGGTTACGCCAGAGGCGATCGTGCCGTTAGTGGAGCTTCGAGAAACAGTCTTGAACTGGATTGAGCTGCATACTGAACGCAAATTGTTTACTCGCGAGATGTTGGAGACGAATTGAAATCTAAAGTAAAACTTGAGAATAAGAAAAAGGGGCTTACGTTTCAGGATTTGATTCTGAGCCTCTCGCATTTTTGGGTGAAGCAAGGTTGCGTACTGCAGCAGCCGTACGACACGGAAGTGGGCGCAGGCACCATGCACCCGGAAACGTTCTTGCGGGTGCTCGGACCAAACGCATATCGCGTGGCCTACGTGCAGCCGAGTCGTCGGCCCGCCGACGGCCGCTACGGCGAGAACCCCAACCGGCTTTACAAGCATTCCCAGTTTCAAGTCATCCTGAAACCCTCGCCGGCAGATGTTCAGGATGTTTATCTAAGAAGCCTCGCCGCCATCGGACTGAATCTGAAAGAGCACGACATCCGGTTTGAGGAAGACAATTGGGAGTCGCCGACCCTGGGTGCGTGGGGGATCGGCTGGCAGGTGCTACTCGACGGTTTGGAGATTACGCAGTTCACCTACTTTCAGCAGAGCGGGGGAGTGGACCTCGATCCGATTTCGGTGGAGCTGACATACGGCCTCGAACGGATCTGCGCCTTCTTGCAGGGAGTGGAAAGCGTGTACGACTTGCGGTGGTCGGAAGACAAGTCGTACGGAGACATTCGGCTGGCGGAGGAGCAGCAGTTCTCGGAGTACAGCTTCGACCGCAGCGACGCGAAAGCTATTCGCGCCGAGTTTGATTTGCACGAGAAGCAAGCAAAGGAATTGCTGGATGGGTGGCCCAAGGCGCAAGGCGAGGGGCGCGTCCGGTACCCGCTTCTGGCGGCCTACGACCACTGTCTGAAGTGCTCGCACTTGTTTAACCTGATGGATGCGAGAGGCGTGATTTCCACGACTGAGCGCGCAGCGTTGATGGCGCGGGTAAGAGCCGTAGCTTGCCGGACGGCGCAGGCCTACCTCGAGCAGATCGGTGGAGTGAAAGCAGCGGCGGTGCGCGCATGAAGGCGGCGACAAAGCAAGCAGAAGAACGGCGCGCCGAGCTGTTGATTGAGATCGGCTGCGAAGAGATTCCTGCGGGGATGTTGCCGCGAGCCGAAGAAGATTTGCGAAGCGGAATCGAGAAGCTCCTGACGGCGGAGAACCTGGCGGACGGCGTAACCGTGGAATCGTTTAGTGCGCCCCGACGGCTGACCGCTTGGGCGCGTGGTTTGCGGACGAAACAGGCGGACGTAGTGAGCGAAGTGACCGGGCCGCCGAAGTCTGTAGCCTATGATTCTGTCGGCGCGCCGACGCGCGCCGCGGTGAGCTTCGCCGAGAAGCAAGGCATCGGCCTGCACGACGTTTATCTTATCCAAACACCGAAGGGCGAGTACCTGGCGGCGAAGCAGACCAAGCGCGGGCGCACCGCCGAGCAGATTCTTTGCGAGATTTTGCCTCGCGTAATTCACGACCTGTACTGGCCGAAGACGATGACGTGGACAGGCCTCCAAGGGGCTCGCTTCATTCGGCCCGTGCGATGGCTTGTCGGAATCTTCGACGGTAAGCCGTTGAAGTTTTCCTTTGCGCGTCTGACCGGTGGAACGGAAACATCCGGGCACCGATTCCTGGGTGCGTCGAAGATTCGCGTGAAGGACTTTCCGGACTACGAAAAAAAACTGCGGGCCAACGGCGTAATTGTGCGGGCGGCGGCGCGGCGCGAGAAAGTAGAGAAAGAACTTGCTGCGTTAGCGAAGCAAGGCAACTACAAAGTCCATGAGGATGCTGGGCTGCTGAAGTTGGTGAGTTATTTGAACGAATACCCGACGGTCATTGAAGGAAAATTCGATCCGTCGTTTCTGTCCTTGCCGGACGAAATTCTGATCACCGTGATGCGCGGGCACCAGAAATACTTTGCGGTGGAAAAGCGCGGCGGGGAGCTGGCGCCAAGTTTCCTTGCTGTAATCAATTTGGATAAAGACCCGAAGGGTCTGACGCGAAGCGGCCACGAGAGGGTGCTGCGGGCACGGTTCGCGGACGCGCAATTCTTCTGGCAGTCAGACCAAAAATGTCGGCTCGCCGACTATCTGCCCAAGCTCGAGCGCGTGACCTATGAATCGCGGCTCGGGAGCTACCGCGACAAAGTCGAGCGTGTGCGCGCGATCGCGCGGTGGCTTGCGGAGCAGTGGTTCAATCTCGGATTGGTGCAAGCGCATGTGGCCGAGGCGGACCGCGCTGCGGAACTTGCGAAGTGCGACCTCGCCACGGAGATGGTTAGGGAATTCACGGAGTTGCAAGGTGTGGTCGGGGGACTTTACGCGAAAGCCCAGGGCGAACCGGAAGAAGTGGCCGACGCAATTTACGATCACTATCGGCCCGTGGGCCTGGATGATCCTGTTCCCCGCAACCTGACCGGGTGCGCGGTGGCGATTGCAGACAAGCTCGATTCGGTTGTGGGCTGTTTTGCGGTCGGCGTCGTACCGAGCGGTTCCAGCGATCCGTTTGCGCTGCGCCGGGCGGCACTGGGGATTGTCAAAATTGTCCTGGAGAAGAAGCTGCCGATTTCGCTCGCGCTCTCGGTCAGCTATGCTCTGAAAACTCTGCTCATGTACCCGCCAAAGAAGGCCGTGACCCCGGAGCAAGAAGCGCAGATTCTGGATTTTCTGCGCGACCGCGCGCGCTACGTGTTCCGCGAAAAAGACGGCTTCAACTATGACGAAGTGAACGCTGTCTTCAGTGCCGGCGCGGATGACCTCGTGGACGCGCGCAAGCGCCTGGATGCACTGCGCGCAATTCGCAAGTCCAAGAACTTTGAACCGCTGACAATTTCCTTTAAGCGCATTCGAAAGATTCTGGAGAAGTCCGGAAAGCAATCAGATGGCGTAGACGTCCTGAAGGACCTGTTCGAAGACGAAGCGGAGAGGCAGTTGTTTGCAGCAATGCGCAAGGCTGCACCGAAAGTCGAAGAGCAGAAGCGCGCGGGGCACTATAAAGAAGCACTTGAGGTCATTGCAGCGCTTAGGCCAGACGTGGACAACTTCTTCGATCAAGTGATGGTGATGGCTGAGAATGAAGCTGTCAGGAAAAACCGGCTCGCGCTGCTAAGTGAGTTGCTTCGCGAGTTCTCGACGATTGCCGATTTCTCTGAACTCGGGGGCGAGAGCAAGATCTGAGCAGCATGAAGTGTTACTTGAACAATTCATTTTGCGAGGCTTGCTTGAAACGTCGGCATGCCGACATGGTGTCGTGCGGATTTCTAACGAAAATTTCTTGTGACAGTTTGATTTCAAAGGTCACGTACCACACTCCAAACGCATGAGAGGAAAACAGTGAAGAAATGGGTCTATTTTTTTGGCGCAGGTAAGGCGGAAGGTGACGGCACTTGGCGCGAAGTCCTGGGCGGCAAAGGCGCAGGACTAGCAGAGATGACCAAGATTGGATTGCCGGTCCCTGGGGGGTTCACGATTTCAACGGAAGCGTGTGCCTACTATTATGATCACGGAAAGAAATTCCCAGCGGAGCTCAGGAAGCAGGTAACAGACAACGTCGCGAAGCTCGAGCGCGTGACGAAGAAGAAGCTCGGGGATCCGGAGAACCCGTTACTTGTGAGCGTGCGTTCCGGCTCAGCGCGTTCCATGCCCGGTATGATGGAAACGATCCTGAATCTCGGATTGAACGACAAGAGCGTCGCTGGGCTTGCTACCTCCACGAAGAATGAGCGGTTCGCCTACGACGCCTACCGCCGTTTTGTGCAGATGTACTCGACGGTCGTGATGGGTATGTCAAAAGAGGATTTGGAGCATCGCCTCGTGGACATGAAGAAACGCCTCGGCGTGAAAGAAGATACGGCTGTTCCGGCGAGCGGCTGGAAGGATTTGGTCGCGGAGTACAAACAAATCTTCAAGCAGAAGACAGGGAGTGCCTTCCCAGATGATCCGATGGAACAACTCTGGGGCGCCATCGGCGCGGTGTTTGGTTCATGGATGGCGGAGAAGGCCGTAACATACCGCCGCGTGGAAAAAATCACGGGCTTGCTCGGCACTGCCGTTAACGTGGTGCAAATGGTGTTTGGCAACACGGGAGAAAATTCCGGCACCGGTGTCTGTTTCACGCGGAATCCCAGTTCCGGCGAAAAGGAGTTTTACGGAGACTACCTAATCAACGCGCAAGGCGAAGATGTTGTGGCAGGAATTCGCACGCCGATGCCGCTTCGAGAGATGGGGAATCGGCTGCCGAAAGTCTATGGGCAGTTGGAAAAGGTTCGAGTGAAACTTGAAAAACACTATCGCGACATGCAGGACATGGAGTTCACCGTCGAAGACGGAACGCTGTACATGTTGCAGACGCGCACAGGCAAGCGGACACCAACGGCTGCATTTCGAATGGCTGTGGACATGGCCAACGAAAAGCTGATTACCAAAGAAGACGCTATTCTGCGCATCAAGCCGGAAGACATTGACCGGCTCTTCTATCCCGTCATTGATGCGAGGGTGGACAGGAAGTCGCTCGAATCAACTGTGTTTGCACACGGCATCAACGCGGTGCCGGGCGCAGCGGTTGGAAAGGTCGTCTTCACGGCGGCAGACGCCGAGTCGTGGGCTGAGAAGGGCGAAAAGGTGATTCTCGTTCGCCGCGAGACGAGCCCGGAAGATGTCGGCGGTATGGCCGTAGCCCAGGGCATTCTCACCGCTACCGGTGGAAAGACAAGCCACGCGGCTGTTGTTGCGCGGGGCTGGGGCAAGTGCTGCATCGTCGGCGCGGAGAAAGTCAGCATCGACTACAAGAGCAAGACAATGAGCTCCGGCGGAAAGACAGTGAAAGAGGGCGAATGGGTGACCCTGGATGGCGGAGAAGGTATCGCCTATCTCGGCGCCCAACCACTCGTAACTCCTGAATTGCCAAAGGCTTACACGACCCTGATGAAATGGGTTGATGAGATCCGCAAACTGCGGGTTCGTACCAACGCCGACACGCCGCAGGACTCGCGCAAGGCGCGCGAAATGGGCGCGGAAGGCATCGGCCTGTGCCGCACCGAGCACATGTTCTTTACCGACTTCGAGCATCCGGAAAAAGGGCCGGAGCGTCAGCGTGCCATTCAGGAAATGATCCTTGCGGAGACGAAAGAGGCGCGCGTGGCCGCTCTGGACAAGCTCCTGCCGTTCCAGCGGCGCGACTTCATCGGCATTTTCCAGGCGATGGATGGGCTGCCCGTGACGATTCGGCTGATTGATCCACCGCTGCATGAATTCGTGCCGCACGAGGGCGCCAAGCAAGCGGAGCTGGCCAAGGACCTCGGTCTTGACGTCGAGAAAGTTGCTCGCCGCGTGGAGCAATTGCACGAAGCGAATCCGATGTTGGGCCATCGCGGGTGTCGACTTGCAATCACCTATCCGGAAATCCTCGAGATGCAGGTGCGCGCGATCATCGAAGCGGCGATTGAATGCCAAAAAAACAAGATTAAAGTTTTACCTGAGATCATGATTCCTCTCGTTTTGGATAAGAAGGAATTGTGGATTCTCGAACAAGCCACACGGCGCGTTGCCGACGACCTCATCAAAAAAGCGGGAGTCAAACTCGAATATCTCGTCGGCACTATGATTGAACTACCGCGCGCGGCGCTGCTTGCGAATGAGATCGCGGAAGTCGCCGAATTTTTCTCTTTCGGCACAAACGACCTCACACAAACGACCATGGGGCTCTCTCGCGACGACGCGGGACGCTTCCTCCCGGACTACGTGGATGAGAAAAAAGCCGGTGTTTTTGCGGCCGATCCTTTCCAATCGCTCGACACGAAAGGTGTGGGCATGCTGATGCGCTGGGGTATTGAAAAGGGACGCACGACGCGTGGCAAATTGAAGGTCGGTATCTGCGGCGAGCATGGCGGTGATGCAGATAGCGTCAAGTTCTGCCATCAGATCGGCATGGACTACGTGAGCGCGTCGCCTTTCCGCGTGCCGATTTCCCGGCTGGCTGCAGCTCAAGTAATAGTTGAAGAGAAGCAGGCGGCAAGAACGAAAAGAAAATAGCGGCCGCTTTGCGAAGAATTGCAAAGTAAAGTAATACTTGAAGCCGTCGGCGAGCGGACAATACAAGTGATTGTTTGCTTTCCGGCGGCTTCGAGCTTTTGTTGAGGTAAATTGCTGCCGTGTTGAGCCCTGAAAAATTGCAACTTCTTCGCGTCGTCCTGGTGGCGCCGAGGAATCCACTCAATATTGGGGCAGCTGCTCGTGCGATGAGCAATTTTGGGTTTACGCAACTTCGCGTCGTGAACCCGTATGAAGTAGCGTTTAGAGACGCTAAGTCGGCTGTTGGCGCCTCTTCCGTCCTTGCAAATGCCAAAGACTTCGCAACCGTAGCCGATGCCGTTGCCGATTGCACCATGGTGGTCGGGACTACAGCCGTTCGCCATCGGCAATTGCAGCAGCCCCTAAAGCTTCTGGTGAATGGAGCGAGGTCCATTCGCGGCAAACTCTCTTCGGCGCCGGTTGCGATTCTATTTGGTTCGGAGAAGTGGGGTCTCTCGAACGATGTATTAAGCCATTGCCATTGGGTTCTGCACATCCCCACGCGCGAAGAACACCAGTCCATGAATCTGGGGCAAGCAGTGGCGGTGTGTCTCTATGAGTTAGTGCGCGCGAAAGGACTGGCGTCGCCAGTCGAGAAGCGAAACCTGACCACACTCGAAATCGTGGAGCGAATTACCGAGGCATTGTTCGGTGCGTTGCGCGAAAGCGAGTACATCAATCCCAAAACCGGTCAATTGGCGGGAGAAAAGCTGCGGCGGCTGGTGCGCAGGCTGAATTTGGAAGCTGCCGATGCGGAAGTGCTTCTGGGAATGCTGCACAAAATCCGCTGGAAACTCAGTCAGCTAAGCAAACCCAAAGCGTGACGCGCTACGTGGGCATTTTGAAGAAAAAATACATTCCAAAGAAAAAGAAGATCAAGTCCGGCGACCAACCGGCAAGCAAAGGAGGCAATTGCCCAACGCCACCCATCGCTTCAAGCAGCGCGGCAGCCGCCCAATAGCCGATCGCGATGCCCACGCCAAGAGCCACGCCGCCTAGAGCTCCCCGCATGCCGACCAGCAGCGCGAAAGGAATCGCAAGAAGCATGCTGACAGGCGCGATGGCCGGGTAAGCGAGCTTCTTGTGCCACTGGACTCTCAGGGCGGAAACATCGAATCCCGCGCGCTGCAGACCGTCAATATAGAGCCGCAATTCGTCCCAGCTCATTTGAAACGCTTGCAGCACCTGCCGGTTGAAGTACGTCGGCGGCTCTTTCAATTCCGCAAGCGTTGTGGCGCCAAATTGTTGATACTTGGAGACAACGCCTTCCTCAAAATCGCGAATCCACCCGTTTTCCAGGATCCACACGTTCTGTTCCGGTGACCAGCGCGCGCGATTGGCAAAGATACGCCGTTTGATATGAAACGTGGCGGGATCAAGCTCAACCACGGAAAGCCCACCAAAAAGATTCTGCGTGGAATCGAAGAGATCGTAGTTATAAATTTTCGAATTCTCGCCAAAGATCCAGCGCTGCGGCCGGGTGTAGGTTTGCGCGGGGCGCCCCTTGATCTGGTTGCGGAGCGCGTCTTGCTGCTGATTGGCGTAGGGAAGATAGGTATCGTCGAGGACGACCATGACCGCGGCGAGCGTGACGCCAGCCAGGAGCAGCGGCAGCGCAAGGCGGTAAAGACTGATGCCGCTGGCTTTACAAGCAACAACCTCGTTGTTCTTGCTCATCACGCCGAGCGTCACGAGGACGGCGACCAGAGCAGCCAGCGGCGCGAGCTGATACGCAAGATATGGGGCCAGATAGCTGAAATATTTGACGACGATAAGAAACGCAATCCGGTGGCGCGCGATATCGTCAAGCAATTCGAAAAACGTAAAAGTCTCAAAAAGAAAAATGAACGTGGCCATCAAAAGAAAGAAATAAGAGAAGAAACGCCGCAGGAGATATATATCCATCAGGCGGGGGAAGCTGTTGCTCTGCGGGTATTGGGTTCCGTTTTCGCGCGAGCCATTCTGAGAGCGGGCTGCTGAAGCTTCTCTGTCCCGCGCGGCCTTGCGGCGGCGAAAAAGCCTACCCCGGCTGCGCAGCCGGAGAAGGACCATGAGCCAGGCACGATCTCCGCGAAGCTGCTCCATGCGCGGCAACAGGATTACGCTGAGCAGCCCGAGCGCAAGATTCGCTATCCAGATACCAGCAGGAACGGGGACGGCGCCTTGTCTCGCAAGGCCGGCGCCGAACACGAAAAGCAAGTAGTAAGAAGCGATCAGCAAAACGGCGAGAAGCGTTCCCGCAGCGCGGCCGCCACGGCGCGGTTGCGAACCGAGTGGTACGGCAACGAGCGCGAAGAAAATACAAGCAAAAGGGAATGCGATACGGCGATGAAGCTCAACGCGGGCTTCGCGCCAGCTTGGCCCGTTGTCGAACCAGAGCTGCACTAACGAGCGTTCCTGATTGCTTAGAGAGCGTTCTTTCGAAGGAAGCAGCCCGGTCACTTCGATGGGGAGATCGCTCTGTCCGAATTGCGTCACCGAGTAATGATTCGGGTCCAGCCGGTTGAATTCGTGCGTGGCGCCGCCCTGTAGATGCAGCTCCAACTTGCCGAGTTGCGGCTCGGCAATTACAATCGCGTTTTCCGCCAGAGTGAGTTGAGAACTGTTCTGGTCCCCGGCTTCCGCCAGAAACACGCCGTGCCATTGTGTACCGCTCGCGGAGACGTCGTTAACGTAAAGCACCGTCTTGGGAAAGCGCTCGTCGAAAACGCGCGGCTGGACCTGAAAGGAAACCTGGTTGGCGATGAGGTCGGCTTCAATGCCGCGAAATGCTCGCAGGGAGACGGGTCCAGCCCAAAGCGTCATGCAGCCGGTGATAAGCGTTCCGGTCAGTGCGAGGACGGCAACAGGAAGCAGAATGCGGCTACGGCCAATCCCCAGCGCGGTAAGCGCGATGATTTCGCTGTCCGCGGACATGCGGCCAAGGCCAAGCAGCACGCCGACGAGAATGGCCATCGGCACGGTAAACGTCAGGACGCCGGGGAAAAGGCAAAGGAAAAGTTTGACCAATTGCCCGCCGGAACCTGAATGGCGTACGAGCAATTCCATAAGGCGAACGAGTTGCGGAACGAAAAAGACAAAGGTGAAGACAACGAGGCCCAGGAGCGCATGACGAAAAACTTCGCGAACGATATAGCGGTCCAGGATGCGCATGAGGCAAAGGCAGAGTGTAGCATGTTGAGGGGGCAGCCACGGATGCGGTACGCGCGATGAACAGAATCAACTTGGTTTTGTTGTGGCACATGCACCAGCCGCAGTACCGTGACCCGGAAACGGGGCGGTACGTGCTGCCGTGGACAAGGCTGCACGCGCTGAAGGATTACTGGGGCATGGTCAAGATTCTGGAGGAGTTTCCAAAGTTTCACGCCACGTTCAACGTCGTGCCTTCGCTGGGGCTGCAGCTTGAGGAATACGCGAGCGGCAAGTTTAACGAGCCGTGGTTCGACCTCGCGCTCAAGAATGCGGAACAACTCACACGGGAAGACAAAACAGAAATTCTCTCACGCGCGTTTCAAGTGAATCACGAACGATTGCTTTCGCGCTGGCCGAGATTCTTGGAGTTGTACGAATGGTCGCGGCCAGCCGGCGGGGCGCAGGCGCTTGTAACTTTCACCCCGCGCGATTGGCGCGATCTACAGTTGCTTTCGCAGTTGGCATGGATGGACGAGGAATGGATTGCACGCGACGTGGAGGTGAACCGGCTTTCGGCGCGGGGAAAAAATTATTCGGAAGCAGATAAGGCTGTTCTGAAGGCGAAGCAGCTCGAATTTCTTAGGCTAGTGCTGCCCATATACAAAGAAGCCGCGGCCCGCGGGCAGATCGAGCTGAGCACGACGCCGTTTTACCATCCAATCCTGCCCCTGGTCTGCGATTCGGATATCGCAAGGGTCGCGAACCCGAGCACGCCGTTGCCAAGAAGGGCGTACCGGCATCCTGAGGATGGGCGCGAGCAGTTGCGCCGCGCGCGACAGTATCACGAACGAATGTTTGGCGCGCCGCCAGCCGGCATGTGGCCTTCCGAAGGTTCCGTTTCAGATCAGACGCTGGCGATCGCGGCGGAAGAAGGCTTCAAGTGGTTTGGAACAGACGAAGGCGTTCTTGGCCGCACCTTGAATGTAGGATTCTTCCGCGATTCAAGCGGACTTCCGGCAAATGCGGAGCGATTGTACAAGCCCTGGAAAATTCAAATTGGCGCACAGAACATCATAGGTTTCTTCCGGGATCATCACATCTCCGACTTAATTGGATTCGTCTATAGCCGCATGGACGGAAAGGCTGCCGCCGCGGATTTGCACGGTCGCTTGCGTTTTCTCGGCGAACGCGTCTCGAGCAAGAATCCTTTGACTGTTTGCATATTCTTGGACGGAGAAAATGCATGGGAATATTTTCCGGGCAACGGCAGGGAATTTTTGCGTGAGTTTTACGGCCGAATTCAGGGTGACGGTGACTTCAACGCGCTGACGGTGAGCGAAGCAATCGCTGCGGCGGGAGAAATTCCACAAAACAATGGAATTTTTCCGGCGTCATGGATTAACGCGAACTTTGACGTTTGGATCGGCAATAGCGAAGACGTGGCAGCGTGGGAACTTCTGTGGGACGCGCGGGAGGCTTATGCTCGCGCGGAAGCGGCGCACAAAGAGGGCCGCGAAAATGCGCCAAGTACGGAAGCGCTGGCGACCGCGAAAGAGTCTCTTTTGGCTGCCGAGGGCAGCGACTGGTGCTGGTGGTATGGCCCGGAGCACAGCACAGCGAACGACGCGGAGTTTGACGCCCTCTACCGCAAGCATTTGACGGGAATTTACGTTGCGCTGGGCCAGCTTGCACCCGACGACCTGGCAAAGCCGATCAAGAAATTGCCGGAACACGCACTGCACATCGCCCCCTCCGAGTTGCTGAAAGTCAAAGTGGACGGCAGGGAATCGTCCTATTTCGAATGGCTGGGCGCGGGGCTCTACTCGCCCGAGCGCCGCAGCGGCGCGATGCATGGCCGCACCTATCATCTGCGTGAGCTGCGGTACGGATTCGACGAAAATCGTTTTTTTCTTCGCCTGGATTGTTTTGCCGACGCCATGGCCGAATTGGAGGCGTTCGAATTTCGAGTAACCATTCAAGCCGCCGACGAGCTGACGATCATCGCCAAGGTCGAGAGCGGAAAACTGATGGAATTTTCCGTGGAGCAGTCCCACATTTGCCTGCTTACGCACGCGCACGTTGCGGAAGTGGCTTTCGACAAAATTCTCGAAGTGGCCGTGCAAAAGGAAATTCTGCAGATGCGAGGAGCGCAAAGGCTGCGCGTGGGGGTAGCGCTTTGGCAAGCCGGCCTACCCGTGGACGTTCTTCCCGCCGAAGGCTATCTGGACGTGCAACTGGGGGAAGAGAGCTTCGCGTGGCCGATTGAGCTTGCGGTCTAACGCGGCAGGTAGCCTAAAAAAGTTTGACGGCAATTTCGCGCGGGCGATCGCCGACGGGAATCATCGTTAAGAGCGCTGGTGTGCGATCGGAGCTGATGCGCACAACACTGAGATCGCCGGATGCTTCGCTGACAACGAGTAACAGCCTGGGTTTCTCGCCTGGATCAAAGCATAGGGCACCGGGCGATTGGCCCACAGGGACAGAACTCAAGGGGCTCAAGCGGCGGGTCACCATGTCCAGCGGAGTGATTGTTCCCGCGGCTACGTCTGAAATAAAGAGCGTGCCTGCGTCGCCAAGCAGAGCCGCTCGGGTCGGGGCCGACCCGAGTACGACATAGTCGCCCACCTCGTGCGTCCAAGTGTTAATCGCTTGCAAGCCATGAGATTCCGGCGACAGCACGAAAAGCTCACCGCCGTCGGGCTTCAAAATCATTTGGGATGGTTTGCCCGCAAGCTCGAGATTTGCCAGCAGTGCGGCACGTTTCAAATCCACTACGGATATCTTTTTCTCGGACCGGCTGATGACGAATGCGACTGACGCATCGGGAAGGATCGCAACGTCATCCGGGTTGGAAATTACAGGCACCGCGGCGCGTTGGAGCAGTGTGTGCGCATCGTGAATGCCAAGCGTGGCATCCCGATGATTTACGACGAGAATGGACTTCCCATCTGGCGTGACCTGCGCCAGAACAGGTTGGCCTCCGGTAGAGGCGCGAGCCGCGACCTGCTTGGTCGCGCAATCAATTGCCAAAAGTGAGTTTGTTGAACTGGATGTTGTGTACGCGAGCTTCGCATCGGAAGAGAAATCAATCGTGTAGGGAGTGCCGCCCAAAGAAATCTTCGCGCTGACCTGATTGCTGGGCGCGTCAAGAACCCAAATGTGTCCGCCGGCCGGGCTCACCCCCCAGATCTCTTTCCGCGTAGGATGCGCGCGAAGCTGTCCGGCGTCTGGTCCCACGCTCACGCGCATGATCGTTGAGTTCTTCACCAGGTCAACGACAGCGACTACGCCTCCTGCAGTGCTGACGTAAGCCATGCTGTGCAAATCAGGTCGCAAAAACGAAGGCCTATGCTCGCGAAGCAGCACAATGAAGCCGCCCAAAGACAGAACAGACAACAAAAAAATCACACGAAATTTGGAAACGCGATTCATGGAGGACGGAATTGTGACATGAGCAGAAGTGCGGACGCTAGTAAACCTGATGGGGATTGTCTGGAATTCAATTCACTATACGGTGCAGGACAGCGGCGATTTGTTTTACTTCCTCGCTGAGCTCCGCGAATTCTTCCGGGATGATGGATTGCATCCCGTCGGAAAGCGCCCTTTCCGGATCGTGATGAACTTCCACGAGCAGCCCGTCGGCCCCGACAGCCACCGCCGCGCGCGAAAGCGGCAGTACTTTGTGGCGCTTGCCTGTACCGTGGCTCGGGTCCACAAGAATCGGCAAATGGCTGCGCTTCTTTACAGCGGGCACGACAGCAAGATCTAAAGTGTTTCTTGAGAAATCTGAGAACGTGCGTACTCCGCGCTCGCACAGCATCACGTTGTAGTTTCCCTCGCTCAAAATATATTCGGCGGCCATCAGGAATTCGTCCAGCGTCGCGGACATCCCTCGCTTCAGCAATACCGGTTTTTTGGCCCGCCCCGCGCGCTTCAGTAAAGAGAAATTCTGCATGTTGCGCGCGCCGATTTGAATCACATCGGCGTACTCTTCCACCAGATCCAAACTCTCGTTGTCGATCGCCTCCGTGATAATCCCAAAACCAAAACTCTTGCGGACCTTGGCCAGAATTTTCAGCCCGTCTTCGCCAAGCCCCTGAAAGCTATATGGGGAAGTCCGTGGTTTATAAGCGCCTCCGCGAAAGAGCCGCACGCCAGTCGGCTTCAGCCGCTCTCCCACCGCCATGCATTGCTCTTCGCTTTCCACCGCGCACGGGCCAGCCACGAGCGCCAAATGCTTCCCGCCAATCAGCACCTCGCCTGAAGGCGTGGGAATCCGCAGGACCGTGTCTTCTTCCTTGGTATCCCGACTGACCAGTTTGTATGGCTTGCTGACCGGGATGCATTCAATGACGCCTGCCATAGACTCCAAGACGCCAAGATCCACGGAGCCTTTGTTTCCCGTAATGCCGATGGCCGTGCGAAGCGACCCGGGAATGGGATGCGCTTTCAGCCCCAGGCTTTCAATCCGTTCGCACACCGCGCGAATCTGCGCTTCCGTGGCGTGCGACTGCATGACAATCAGCATGAATTACCTCGCGGGTGGGGAAACGTCAGTCTACTGGAGCTGCATTGCGGGAGCAAACGGCATAGCAAGGCTTCCCAAACAGGCATGGCCCGCCCGTCAAAATCGATTTTGACGATTATGATAGAATAGTGTGTTACTCACACATTGGAATTTTTGCCTGAGAATGACAGAAGAAACGCAGATTCTAGACACTCAATTCGATCCGGAAGACGAATACCGCCCCGAACCTGAGCCGGAACCCCAGGCACCCGTCTGGATGGACGGCAGCGCGCGCATCGGCATCCATACTTCAATCGCCGGCAGCTACGTCAACGCACTCGAGTCGGCACGGAAGCTCGGCTGCAACGCGCTGCAGATCTTCTCCGCAAGCCCACGGATGTGGGCGGGAGGGGGGGCAAGGATCCCGGACACCGACGCAGCCGGCTTTCGCGCGCGGCGCACGGAACTAGGCCTTGGCCCGCTGGTTATCCATGCCAATTATCTGATTAATCTCGCCGCATCCCAGCCGATGCTGCGAACTCGCTCTATTCAAGCGTTTCATGAAGAGCTGGTGCGCGGCATCGCTCTTGGCGCTGATTTTCTGGTCGTGCATCCCGGTTCGCGCGGGGAAGTTTCGTCGCAGCGGGCGGTCACGACCGTCATTGAAAGCGTGAAGCAAGCGGCCAAGCTCGTTCCGCTCGGCAATCTGCGCATTCTCATTGAGAATACCGCGGGCATGGGCAGCGCGGTCGGCTCGACGCTCGAAGAAGTTGCGGACATTGTCGCGGGCCTTTCGGAACTGGGCGTCGGCGCTTGCCTCGACACTGCGCACCTCTTTGCTGCCGGTTATGACATCAGCTCTGAAAAAGGGCTCGAGCAAACCGTCGAGCATATCGACAAAACCATTGGCCTCGACAACGTGCCCGTCTTCCACGTGAATGATTCAAAAATTCCTCTGGGAGGCCGTGTGGATCGTCACGAGCATATCGGCCAAGGCAAAATTGGCGCCGCCGCATTCGGCAGAATTCTAAAACATCCGCGGCTCGGCCCCATGCCACCGGTGGGCGTGTTGGGACGCGCCTTTCTCCTCGAAACTCCGATTGACGATCCCGGCGACGATCGCCGCAACATCGCAAAACTCTGGGAACTCGCCGGCCTCGAAGACGTCGCCCCGCGGGCAGAGAAGGGCTACTCCATGCTGACAAGTGCCCTCAAGAAAAAACTCGTTGCGCGCACAAAAGAAGCCAAAAAGATTGCCAGAGCTGCGAGCGCAAAAAAGAAAGCAAAATTACGGGGTAAAGGATAACCGCGAGTGGCGGAGTACAACCCACAATCCATCGAAGCCAAATGGCAAAAGCGATGGGAAGACGCGCGCGTTTTTGAAACCGAAGCCGACCCCGTAAAGCCGAAATATTACACGCTCGAAATGCTGCCGTATCCCTCCGGCACGCTGCACATGGGCCACATGCGCAATTACGCGATTGGCGACGTGGTCGCCCGGGTAAAGCGTATGCGCGGCTTCAACGTGATTCACCCGATGGGATGGGACGCTTTCGGCCTGCCTGCGGAAAACGCGGCAATCAAGAACAAGACCCACCCGCGCGAGTGGACCAACAAGAACATAACGGAATTCCAGAGTACGCTGCGCCGCTTCGGGTTCAGCTACGACTGGCGCCGCGAGATCTCCACTTGCGAGCCGGAATACTACCGGTGGAATCAGTGGTTCTTTCTGCGCATGCGCGAGAGGGACCTCGCTTATCGCAAAAAGAGCCGCGTCAACTGGTGTCCCAAGTGTTGCACCGTGCTTGCGAACGAGCAGGTCGTCAACGGCGGATATTGCTGGCGTCATGAGGACACGCTTGTCGAGGTGCGCGAGATCGAACAATGGTTCCTCAAAACGACCGCCTATGCCGACCAGCTTCTAGACGACCTGAAGCAGCTCGAAGGCAGTTGGCCCGACCGCGTCGTTACCATGCAGCGCAACTGGATCGGCAAGTCTCAGGGCGCGAAGGTAAAATTCGCCGTAGCGGATGTTCCGGGTCTCGATCCGATTGAAGTTTTCACCACGCGCATTGACACGATTTTCGGGGCGACCGCGCTGATTCTTGCGCCAAATCATCCTTACGTCGCCAAGCTACTGGATGGTTCGCCGGTTCGCCATCACGCCGAAGCGATGCTCGCTCGGCTGAAGAAAACCTCGGTGAAAGCCGAAGACATTGCTACGGCCGAGAAGGAAGGGTTTTTCACCGGCCGCCACGCGGCGAATCCCTTTAGCGGCGAAAAAATGCCCATTTGGGTTGGGAACTTCGTGCTCATGGAATACGGCACCGGCGCCGTCATGGCCGTCCCCGCGCATGATGCGCGAGACTTTGAGTTCTGCAAGAAGTACGGCTTGCCGATTCGCGTTGTGGTCCAGCCGCTGGATAGCGCACCGCTCGATGGCACGACGATGACGGAAGCGTTTGAGGAGCACCAGCAGGGGAAGCTGGTGAATTCCGGCGCCTACAACGGCCTTTCTCCCGACGAAGCGATCGCCAAAATGGGCGCTGACGCGGAAGCAAAGGGCTTCGGCAAGCGCGAAACGATTTTCCGCCTTCGCGACTGGGGAATCTCTCGCCAACGCTATTGGGGCACCCCGATCCCGGTGATTTATTGCGCGAAAGATGGCCTCGTGCCCGTTCCCGACAAGGACTTGCCGGTGCTGCTTCCGCCGAATCCAAAACTCACCGGTGAGGGCGAATCGCCTCTCGCGTCCACTCCTGAATTCGTCAACGTGACTTGTCCCAAGTGCGGAGGTCCCGCGCGACGCGAAACAGACACGATGGACACGTTTGTGGATTCGTCGTGGTATTTCTACCGGTACTGCGATCCACACAATTCCAAAGCGCCCTTTGACTCGGCTAAAGTCGCTTACTGGTTCCCGATTGACCAGTACATCGGCGGCATCACGCACGCCATTTTGCACCTGCTCTATTCGCGTTTCTGGTGCAAAGTGATGCGCGACCTCGGCCTCGTCACGCATGACGAGCCAATCAGCCGCCTCTTCACGCAAGGCATGGTACTCAAGGGCGGCACGGCCATGTCCAAGTCCAAAGGCAACGTTGTCGGCGCGTATGAAATGGCGGAAAAATTCGGCGCCGATACGGGCCGCCTCTACACCCTTTTCGCCGCGCCTCCGGAGAAAGATCTCGAGTGGAGTGAAGAAAGCATCGAAGGCGCCTGGCGCTTTTTGAATCGCGTGTTTCGCCTTGTTGACCGGCATGCCGAGGCGATTCGCGGAGTCTCGCGGGCAAAGTACGACACTGACACTTTGAACGAAAAAGAAAAGGGGCTTCTGCGCAAAGCCCATCAAACGCTGCGCCGCGTTACTTCCGATTTTGAAACGCGCTGGCATTTCAATTCCGCCATCGCGCTCGTGATGGAGCTAACCAACGAAATCTACGCTGTGGAGCCACTGGAAGAAACCGTCCGCCCGGAAGTGCGCAGGGAAGTGCTTGAACTCCTCACCCTCATGCTCGCACCGATGACCCCACATCTTTCCGAAGAGCTTTGGGAGATGCTCGGGCATTCCGATGGCGTTTGGAAGGCTTCGTGGCCAGCGCATAACGAAGAATTCGCGCGCGAGGACGAAGTGGAGATTCCTGTTCAGGTAAACGGAAAAGTCCGGAGCAGGCTGAAGATTGCCACGGGCGCAAAACAAGACACCGTCGTTCAAATGGCTTTGCGGGATGCTGCTATCGCTGCACATATGAATGGCAGGCGCGTAGTTAAGATAATCTACGTGCCGGACAAATTGCTCAATCTCGTTGTAGCCTGAAGTGCATGGCACTGGAGAACGCGATGACGACTGGAGCGAAAATGCAGGAAGAGCATCTCAAGCCACAGTCGGAGCGCGGCGGCGTGGTCGTTCTGGATTTTGGCGGCCAATACACCCAGCTCATTGCGAGGCGCATCCGCGAGCAAAAGGTTTTCAGCGCAATCCTGCCTTGCACAACGTCCGTGGACGAAATCCGCAAATATGAGCCGGCGGGCATCATTCTCTCCGGTGGTCCAAATTCCGTTTACGATCCCGAAGCACCCAAATGCGATCCCGCTGTTCTTGCCCAAAGTATCCCCGTCTTGGGTATCTGCTACGGAATGCAGTGGATCACGCATGCTTTGGGTGGTCACGTCGAGCCTGCCGGCCGCCGTGAATACGGCCGTGCGCAGTTGCACTTCGAAAATGCGGGGGACCACGGCTCGCTACTCTTCAAAAACATTCCTCACGGTTCAAATGTTTGGAACAGCCACGGTGACCACGTCCGCTCGCTCGCGCCTGGTTTCCGCTGCGTGGCTAAAACCGAAAATGCCGTCGGCGCCATCGAGGATGTCCAGCGCAAAATCTACGCGGTCGAATTTCATCCGGAAGTAAATCACACGGACCGCGGCACGGAGATTCTGCGCAATTTCCTGTTTGAAGTCTGCAAAGCCGAGCCCAAGTGGAATGGCGCGGCCTTTGTCGAAGAAACGGTACAGGCCATTCGCCAGAGAGTCGGCGACAAGTGGGCCATCTGTGGATTAAGCGGCGGCGTGGACTCGACCGTAGCGGCGGTTCTGGTTCACAAAGCTATCGGCAATCGCCTGACCAACATCTTCGTGAACACTGGTCTCCTTCGCAAAAACGAATTTGAAGACACGCTCGCCATGTACCGGGAACGGCTCGGGCTCCATGTCATCGGCGTGGACGCGACCGACCGTTTCCTCACCCAACTCAAGGGTGTTACCGATCCTGAAGAAAAGCGCAAACGCATTGGCAGGGAATTTATCGCCGTCTTTGACGAAGCCGCCCGCAGCCTGCAACAGGGCGAGGCGCACGGCGAAATCGGCTTTCTTGTGCAGGGAACTCTCTATCCGGACGTAATTGAGTCCGTCTCCGTGAAGGGACCGTCCGCTACCATCAAAACCCACCACAACGTCGGCGGCCTGCCCGAAAAGATGCCTTTTGCGCTCATTGAGCCTCTTCGGGACCTCTTTAAGGACGAAGTTCGCCGCATCGGAAAAGACCTGGGGTTACCAGACGAGATATTGCTGAAACATCCGTTTCCAGGACCTGGTTTGGCAGTTCGGTTATTAGGCGAAGTAAAAGCCGAACATCTGAAGCTTTTACGGGAAGCCGACGCCATCGTGCGTGAGGAAATCAAACGAGCGGGGCTGTACGGAAGAATCTGGCAGGCCTTTGCCGTGCTCTTGCCCGTGCGTAGCGTCGGAGTTATGGGCGACGGCCGTACCTACGGTCTTACCGCTGCAATCCGCGTCGTTGAGAGCGATGACGCCATGACTGCGGATTGGTCGAGGCTCCCCGGCGAAGTGCTGGAGCGCATGTCTATTCGTATCGTCAACGAAGTGCAAGGAATTACGCGAGTCGTATACGACATTACTTCCAAGCCGCCCGGTACGATTGAGTGGGAGTAGTTTGCTAAAGGAAAAAGCCGCGTTGGCTGGACACACGCGGCTCTTCTATTACCGAATATTGCACTCGGCAAGGCGAGCAAAACTGCGTCTTACCGGTTCGCGACTTTCTGGGCCATGTAGAGAATCAGCTTGCGATCCTCTTCATCGGCCTTGCTCAGCAAGCGGCGAAGCTTGTTGAGGTAGCGTGCTTCTTTGCCGGCGCTGCCCCAGGCGATGTCATCAGACGATTTCCGCTTGGGTAGATTCGGCAACTGCGGCGGCTCTTCGCCGTCGTAGAAGAGTTGATAGAGAGGGACTTCAAGTGCGCGGGCCAGTTTTTCCAGCGTTTCGATGGCGGGGACAGTGTGGCCATTCTCTACGCGGGAGATATAACAACGGAGCAAACCGGTACGCTTCTCGATGTCGCCCTGGGAGAGTTTCTTTTCTTCGCGCATAACGCGAAGCCGGTCACCAATAATCATGGAGGCATTATTCCATGTCGGTAAGTCTCTAAGCAAGCATAAACTTTTTCTGGACGATGTGAAACGCCTGTAGCAGAGTAGGGAATCACCAACGGAGCACACGGACGTAACCTGAATCCCATGGCGCGCGTCACAAATACGGAGCCTTCCCAGCCGACTGTTCCGGCGGGGAGTTCGACGGGCAAGGAGTCCCGGCAAGCCGGCGCTCCTCATGACCGCGAGCTGGTTCGGCTGGCCCAGAGAGGCGACAAGGGCGCGTTTGAAGAGCTGGTCAAGCGCCATCAGAACCGCGTTTTCGCCGTCGCCCGCGGGATCCTGAAGCGCCAGGAGGATGTGGAAGACATCTCGCAGCAAGTCTTCGTAAAGGCATATTTCGCTCTCAAGAAATTTGATCAGCGGTCGGCCTTTACGACCTGGCTCTATAAGATCACGGTGAATGAGTGCTGGGACTTGTTGCGAAAGCGCAAAGTGCGGCCCCTGGTATATGAAGCGGATTTCAGCGAGGAGCAGGGCCGGCAGTACCAGGCTTCGGAGAAGCGGGACTCGAATGAGTCCGATCTGACCTTGCGGCTCGATGCGCAGCAGAAGGTCGAGCGCCTTCTAGGCTTCCTTGATGAACGCGATCGCGGAATGCTCGTGCTGAAAGAAGTGGAAGGTTTTGCGATTGAAGAGATTGCCGAGCTCTTTGATCTGAATACGAATACGGTGAAAGTGCGGCTTTTTCGGGCCAGGCAGCGTATTCTTTCGCAACTCAGAAAAGCGAAAGAAACCTGAACGGTCCGGATGTCGGGTATGCAGGGAGGTTGACTATGTGGAACTGGAGTGCTCGTGGCAGCGAGCCAATGAACGAAGAAGCAGGCGCTCCGGAGGTGCGGATGCTCCTGCGCGACTTGGGAACTCGCCGCGTGGAGCCTAGCCCGTTCTTTGCGAAGCGCGTCATGGCTGCGATTGAGGCGCAGGAGGCTGAACTTGGCCGGCGCGGCCGCGCCTGGGCCGCTGTTCCTGCCTTTGCCTCGCGCTTGTCTGCAATCGCCGCACTGCTCCTGGTCATGGCCGGCACTTGGCTGTGGACCGGCGGCCATCGTCAGCCCGCAACCGCCAGCGCCCTTGTCGAAGACATTGCTTCCAATGCGCAACAGTCCAATCAAGACGAAGTATTTGTCTCGCCTACTGAGGACGCGCAATGAGCGTTGAATCGAACGGCAATGCCAAGCAGCGAGCTGCACTATGGGTTTTCGTGGTGTTCCTTCTCGGTGCTTCTTTGGGAGGAGTCCTCGGTTACCATTTCGCTCGCAGCCAGGCATACGCGGCTCCAGCCCAGACCGAAGCCGAACGCCGCGCGCAAAAAGTCGCGTATCTGACCAGGGAGATGAACCTCACTTCGTCCCAGCAGAAGATTCTGGATGATGCCATTCGCGAAGCGCAGGAAAAAATGAAAGTAGTCCGCGATGCCAGCCAGCCTCAGGTTAATGCAATACGTCAACAGGCAAGAGAGAAGGTTCGAGCGTCCTTAAACGCGGACCAGCTTCCGAAGTATGAAACGTACTTGAGGAAGTTGGACGAGGAACGCAAACGCACCGGCCAGCAATAATTGTGCAATAGCGTTGGGAACGCCGATCTCCCGATTAGCGCCTAGATTCACCGGGTCTAAATCTAGAAGGGTTTTACGCGGTTTGCGATCTGTTCAGATTGATATCGCCCGCGTTTTGAAAGTATTGCACGGATTTGGCTTGACGTCGCGTTCACTTTGATCGCAGTGCTTGGCGTGTGGTCCGGCTGGCAATAGAGTAGCGTGCGTTGAACTGCCACATGATCTGGGTCGAGCAGTGCGGAGCAAGCTGGACGCTCAGAGAGCGATTCGGCGTCAAGAGCGCTGTGGACTATCTGGTCGGCGAGAAGCTGCTGAACTTCCGCATTTTCACGTAGTGGGTAAGCTTCCGATTTCGGCGTTTCTAGCGTTTATCAGGAGTTGGCGAGTTCGACCGTGCCAGCTAAAGCTCGGAATCAGTCTGCGCGGTCATGAGCAGTCTTACTTTTTTCGTTGGCTGCAGGGAGTGATGCGTGGTTCCTTGAGTTCACGAACCTTCTCGCCTTCCAGCACAGTCCAATCGTAGTCATAGCAACCTACCTGCTGATAGGTGCCTTGGTGATATTGGTAGTGAGCTAGGTCACCGCTGGAATATGAACCATGCCGGGACAAAACAATGTCACGAAACCCGTTGGTGCTGGATGTCTGAATAGTGAAGGTTTGGGCCTCTCCGTCTAGGAGCAACACGTAACCCAACTTCGTTTTCCGAAAGGCCCAGAATGGGCAATTTCCGGTTGCTCCACAGCCCACCATTCCTTGAGCCACTGCCTCAGGAACTCCGTCACCGTTTAAGTCAATCATCCTGATTCTTGTATCCAGGGCAGCCTTTTGAAGTTCGGTTTCCGATTCAATTTCAACGTCGGCCATCATCGGACGAATCTGGTCAGCAATTGCGCTAGCGATTGCTTTCCTTCGCTTGTCTGTTAGCTTGGCGCTTCCTAGAGACTGGTCTGCCTTTAGCTCTTGCCCGTTCCTCCAGTTCCACTGGAAGTTCCCAGAAACTGGGGCATGATGAGGTACCAGCTTGGAAGCAGCAGAAACAAAGTTCACGGCCACATTAAGCGTTTGAAAGAGGGTTCCCATACCGTGAGCAAATTTGTCCAAAGAACGATTCAGTGAACGGAAAGCCAGCAGTTCCGCAGAAATTAGGAAGGCGCCTATTCCGATGATGACCACAATTCTTCGGCTGCGAGGCATCGTGTTCTATCGTCTCGGGCACATTCTATACCGGGAAGTATCTCTTGAGTATCGGCTGTTGTGCCCGATTAGTTCGCGTTTCTGGACAAGCCAATTCGTCCTTTGACCGATGATTAACTTCGATACTGTGGGATGATCAAGCCGTCTGTCGAGGAAACGTCTGACAAATGTACCGAATAGTTTTGGCTTGCAGTGGCATTCCGGCTCATGCGGGTCCGTCTGGCGCACGTGACATCGGCGAAGAGTTCAAGCATAGGCCCTGGCATAAGAACGTGAGTTGTGAGTGGGATGGGGCTCGACTCATTCTGCAGGTCGACAATGATTTCGACTTGAATGGCCTCGCATTGGTAGATGAGTTTTCTGATGCGATTTCCGCCTGTATCAATGATGGCGGCGATGGCAGTATCGACGTTTTGTCTGTTACTGTTGTTCCGGTTCATTAAGCGGAACGGCATCCAAGAACCTGATTGGATAATCGTACAGTGGTTGCAGCCGTGTGGAGCGCTTTTCACCCCTGCGGACTTTTGGGTTATTTGACCAGCGTTAAGCCTGCGACCCGAAGGAAACTTCAGAAGATTTTATATGTCACCCTTTTTGCGGTCCCGCCGATCGACCTATTCCAAGTCAGGTAACTCCTCACGCGGGATCAGCAGATGGATGGATCGGGCGTGCCCCGGCGTTCGCTTGATGAGGCCGCGCGCTTCGAGCGTCAAAATCATCTGGTGCACGGAAGGCGGCGAGACTCGAAAGTACTGCTGCATCTCGGCCTCTGACGGCGCGCATCTGTGAATTTTCCCGTAATAATGAATGAACGCGAGATACTGCCCTTGTTTTTCTGTATAGATTTTCTTCATCGCTGGCGGGGGGATTGTACGCCGAAACTGGGCGAACCGCTTTGCGTCAAGCCGAGCCGGGCGGCGTTCTGCCGTGCCACTTCCCGCCGCTGCCTGCTCGAGAGACGGCTCGCAGCGGCTTCAAGATCGGCTTGTACATCTCCTCGGGGTCGAAGCCGAGCCGGGCCGCGTTAGCTTCCATGGTGGCGATGCGAGCAATGAGGTTTTTGCTGCGCTGGCGCTCTTGCTGGAGTTCTGCTGTAAGGTCATGAATTCGATTCGTGTAGAACTGTTGCTCGATGGCCGCGCCCGAAAGCCACATATTTTCTCGCTGGCGTCGTTCCGCCGCATTTATATCCCGGTTCAAGTCATATTTGTAGAGCGTGGTGGGGCTGATGCGAAGCGCCGTTGCCACGCTTCGTACATCGAGCGGACACTCTTCCGGTGGATGTGTCTCCGCGACAGCGAGATACTCGGACAACCTACGCCTGAGTTCTTCGCGAATGCTTGATCGTGCCATCGTTCAGCCCTGAGATTTCTCAAACCGGCTCGGCTGGTCTGGAGATGCACGGACCAGGTCACCCGCGAAAGTGCTCGGCTCGTCATCGATGGCCAGGGCCTTCTTCACGCCTTCGAGTGTTTCCTCGCAATGACGAATCCAAGGTTCGGCGATCCTGGTGTCACCGCGACCTGAAAACTTCTTCGCTGATGAAAGTGCGTCTTTAGTGGCTTTCTGGATCTGGACCAAATGCCAGCGTTCGCTCACGCTGCCCTTAGTTCGCAGATAATCCGAACAGCCGCGCACGCAGTTCAGATGGTAGGGACACGGCGTAACAGCGAAATCGTGCAGGCACAACCCAAGAGGGGTTACATGAACGGCCTGAATTTCGCCGTCGAGATAAATTTCTCGTTGTGCATGTGGCAGGTCGAAGTAAAAGGACGATTGGGGGCCAGCCAGTTTTCCCTCGCGAATTCCATCCTTAACCCACCGAAGCCGTTCATCAGCCGTTGCATGACGGTAAGCGTCGGTGTCCCGGGTGTGTTCTCGGCCCATCCAGCGTGTTTGCAACTCGGTTGGCAGGCCGCCTTTGTCGGCAAGGTCATTCAGCCAGTGCCGGAACTGATGTGTGGTCATCTCGCAGAACGAACCATCAGCTTCGCAAATGCCGAACCGTTCGAAGGCGGACCGGCTGCGTCCCCGTCTGCTGTCACGGCTGGAGAGGAAGTCCGAGAACTGGCGGATGGCCACGGGCTCAACGAGCAAAGGGTGAGCAAGTTTGTGCGAGCCAAAGAAGTTCTTGGGTACGATCAGTAGCGTTTCCGAAAGCATCTGATAGGTTCCGTCGCGGCGGTTCACTGTCCAGAGGCGCTTAACCCTCAACGACAGGAGATAAGCCTCGACCTCGAAGGCGCGGTAGAAAAATCCTCCTTCGTGCTGGTGACGGCGCAACCGAGATGGAGGAACGGCGTAGATGCTTGGTTCTCTGATACCGAGTGCGAGAGCTGCCTCGGCCGGTGTCATCCGCGCCGCCCAGTGAAAACCCGGGATCGCAACCCGGTGAGGAGATTGTTCGAGATTACGAGCCCTCTCTCTCTGCCTGCGTGATCATCCGAATCTCAGCGATTGCTTCACGAGCCAGCTCGGCGCCTGTTGGTGTCAGCCACCGAACGGCGAACATCCTTTCGGCGCCCCGAGCCTTTTCCTTGTAATAGCGGAGTCCGTAGCGTGGTCTTGCGGCGCGAACCTCTTCAACCTCACAGTCGATTGGCAACGTGAGGAGTTCGCTGATGCGCAAACCGGTGACAACGAGGATCGCCAGCGCCGCCGCTCGCAAGCGGTCGCGTGGCTCTTTGGCGTGTTGTCGATAGATGTCGGCCAAGCCATTCAAAGCCGCATCGGAAGGTAGTCTGTCGCTGCGCGCCTTCTGCCCTGCAATCGTGTGCCGATTGAAATCCTCGATACGCGGAGTGTGAGGAGTGTAGTGCAGCGTTCGGCAGACACCCCTGGCGGCCAGGAAGCGAGTCAGCACAAGTAAATAGGCCATCTGTTTATAAGTTGTGGAAGCGGCCCATTTCTCGCGCATGAGCAACTCGGCTTGGTTCAGATCCTCTTCTGTCAGCGTTCCCCAATGGAAAGCCTCGGATTTACCTTTGCGGCGCAGCAAGATGGCCTCCCAAAGCATGCGGCCAGCATCGACCTTACGGGGCATGGTTTCCGCAACGCGCCGCTCAAGAATGACCCAGCTCTTCAAAACGTTCGCATAGAACGGCGGCAAGGCCTGATCGGTAGTATCGCGGCGGGTGAAGTGAATCCTCCGGCTGGCGGGATTGGTGCTCCGTTCTTTTAAGCCGCTAATGTCCCAGGAGGGGGCATCGAACTCCACCGTGCCATCTGGAAACTCTGCCGCGAACTTCTCTCGTGCGGTGGCAACGAGCTTTGCGAGCGATTCATTCGCTCGCTGGATGGGCGGAAGGATGGCGAGGGTATTCATCATTGCTCGCCCTTGTTGGCAGCGAGCTGCTCCATGACTTGATGGATCGCGATTCGCACATCCTCCAACTGCATCAAGACGCGTTGATCACTTGCACCCTCGTTGTGCCGGATAAAACTCTCGATGGAGTGAAGCATCTCCTCGTGCGGGCCATCACGCAGGGCAGCGAAGGACGGGCATAAATAGCAACTCAGGGGTGGGAGCAGGCGACAGAGACCATCTTTGCGGACATCGCGGCCGCATATCCCTATCCCTCCGACGTTGGGGTGAAAGATCGCCAGGTCGGGCGCCACCGCTGGGATCACTTGATTGGGCAAGCCTTCAAAGGCAGGCGCTCTTGTTGAGTCGATAATTTTGCCGCGGAACCGATTGACCAAGGGCACCAACGCGGCATCGGTAGCTTTCGCCACGGGATCGGCGATCGACGAGACAGTCTCGACATACACTCTCACGTTCTGAGTGTCTGTGTGGTCGAGGACTTCGGCGATGTGGAACGCCGATGCGCCCTCTTCGGCCATATGCGTGGCAATCGAAAAACGAAAACGCCGCGCGTTGATAACCAGCGGGCGGTTCGTGCGCGGTGAAGTGAGGCTAGCTGCCCTGACGAAGCGCCGCATCATTCGGTTAATAGCGCCCTCTGGATTCATCGGCGAAAGCCAATGCAGGAGCGTATCTTCGGATGCCCCTGTGCGCAGGTTCTCCAGGAGGTGGCCCAGCTTCCTACTGATCGGCCGCCGTTTGGTCTCGCGAAGGGCTGTTCGTTTTTTGACCCGTGGGATGCCGAGGTGATATGAGATCCCGGCCTCTGTTTCATAGCGAATCAAGTCTTTGTTCCGAAGCCGCGCGCTGGCGTTCGGGTTATGCCCAAGCTCGAGATGGAGCATCACGATGGCACGATCCTCGTCCGTGCCTCTGCCCGCACTGATGGCATTGCTGATCAACAGGAGTTCGTCCGGTGAGAATGGCCCCTTGACTGTGTCACGGAAGCGGACGTGGTGTCCTTTTGCGTTTCCTGCTGCCGTGATTGCCCGTAGAACACGCAACAGTTCGGGATCGAAGTCCGTGTGTTGCCTGGCCACACCCCACCGATAGAAAGTGCGCAGTCGCGAGAAATCGTTGCCTTTATCAGCGGTGCGCTTCAGCCCATGCGTCAGATATCCGCGCGCGATTCCTTCCGTCAGATCAGACCACTCAAAAGACACGCGGTGAATCGACCACAGCCATCCTTGAAAGCGGAAAAACATGCGGAAATCGTTCTCGATCGTCCGGGCCTTCTTGCGCGAAATCTTGTCGGCGAGAAACAGCTTTACCAAATAACGGGCGCGTTGCGTGAGAATCGCCGAGTCGTCCAGTCGTGACCACTTGAGAGCAAGCAATTTGCCGCCATCGGCCGAAGAGCGCAGAAGCCAGGAGGGGTGATCGGCGCCGACGACCTGCCCGTCCAATGAGACGACGCTCGCAGGAAGAGCCGGCAGGTCGAATCGATGATCCGTCTTGGAAGTTGCGCTGCGCACCCCGTCACCCCTCGTTGTAGAGCTTCCTGCGGTATTCGCGCACGGCCTCCTCCGCCTGTCTCGCCAGAGCCCGTTGGATGTAGCGTCTGGCAGAAAGCGGGTTAGTCCATCCACCCAGGTACACGAGGCGGTCCATGCCGTTGGGCTGGTCCGCAAGCATTTCTGCCATCCGCTCGGCCCAAGTGTGCCGAAGACGATGCCAGGAAAGTGGCGTCACACCGCTATGCCGGCCAATTGCCTCGATCACATCATCTGCGGTGTCGATGGAGACTGGGCTGCCAGAGCGAGCGACGAACAAGTACGGAGTTTTGCCGGAAATGCGTCCCAATGGTTGAGGGTAGGTTAGATACGCCCGCAGAGCCGCGAGCAAGTTGCGGGACGCTGGAATCACTCTTTCCGCAGTCTTGACGGCTGGCTCCTTTGCGCGTGAATCATAAGGGTCATCCGGACGACGCAGCACGCGGATACCATCCTCACCGCCGCGAGGAAGGGAATCCAGTCTCAACTTGAGCAGCTCGCCTCGGCGGATGGCAAGTTCCAAAGCGGTTTCGAACATCAGCCAATTCCGCACTCGGGAGTGAGGAGAAAAGGACTCCGGAAACAGCAGTGTTCCTTTCGATCCCTGCCTGGGACCAATGGCGCAACGAATCGCCTCCACCTGTGCCTCTTCCAACGGTTCGATCCTGTCTGGAGACCGAGCGCCAACGCGAAGTGAGCGAAACACCTCTTGCAGCCAGCCCCGCTCTGCGGCCAGTTGTTCAAGCGACAGAGCGTTCTGTCCGCCGCGGTTCTCACTGTCCAGTGACCATTTTAGGAAGTCTTCAACAACTGCAAGCTGGTGATCGAACGCCCCAGTATCCAAAGCCGGAGTGCTGGCCCTAACGCGCAGACTGTTTGCCAGGGATTCAATTTCCCGCCCCCGAAGCGTCTCTCCTCCGGTGAGATGATCGTCCAAGTCGTAAGCGGTCATCTCGCGTGCCCAACGATACACATGCGCAAGAACGCGCAGGTTGTTCGCCAACGTTGATGACTGCACACGATAGCGCCGGTAACGAACCGCCCAGCGCGTGGCGACCCGAACAGGAATCCAGGTCGCCGTCTCGACCAGACACGGCAGGCGTTCCCCAGAATCGAGGACGACGTTGAGGACGGTGAATGGGGCTGCGGTGTTCACTTTCGTTCATCTTGATTGTGCGTGCGAACCTCAGTGTCCAGAGGAAACCTCACACGCTGATTATGTTTAGATGAAAAGTGAACACTAGACCGGAACTCCGTTCTAGCATTAGAAGGCTCAAGGAAAAATGGACAGGGCTACGCTGTAAGTGAGAGGGCTTCCGATACCCGGAACAGCACCCGCTGTCAGCCGTGCAAATCGCTCCGGCTACGCCCTACGCGACTTGCACGTATGAAGAGAACAAAAACGAAAAGAGGGAGAGGCGCCGAAAGAGCACCTCTCCCCCAGGAAACTGGACACTCTGGAAGATACCCGTTTTAGAAGGGAATGTCTTCGTCGGAAATCTCCGGCCCGCTATGTCCGCCGCCTACTTCGTCTCCTGGCCCGGCCTGATCAAACTCATCTCCTCCGCGGCCGCTCGTCGCCCCTCCGCCGCCTGAACCTCCGCCATCGCCGCGTCCCCCTAACATCCGGAAATTATTGGCCACAATTTCAAAACTCGTTCGTTTCTGGCCTTCCTTGTCTTGCCATTCGCGCGACTGAATTCTTCCCTCAATAAACACTAGCGAGCCCTTCTTCAAATATTGCTGCGCAATCTCGGCTTGCTTTCCCCAAACCACAATCTTGTGCCACTCCGTGCGTTTTTGCCGCTCGCCGTTGCGGTCTTTATATGATTCATCCGTCGCCACGGAAAAATTCGCTACCGCTTGCCCGCCGCCGGTGTACCGCGTTTCCGGATCGCGCCCCAGCCGCCCGACCAAAATCACCTTATTCACTGACATGAAATCCCCCTAACGATTCGTCAAGAATATACGCTAACCGCCAAAAACGGAAACTCACCTCTCCCTCTAGCGCCGTCTTCCCCTCGGATGTAAACTGCTCTTGTTGCCGAGCAACCCTCCCGTTTGGCCAAATTGAGTTCTCTGAACTCTCCCAGCAAGCTTTCAGACGCTCCTCACTTCCCTAGCCAGAGCCGCCCCGCCGAACTCAGACAATCAAAACGTTCTAGGAGCCAATGGTATGAAGAAGACACTTGCAGTCGCATGGGTGGGAAGCCTCATCCTCGCGAGTGGCTGCGCCACCAAACGTTACGTCGCGCAGCAGGTCGACCCAGTCAATTCAAAAATCAGCGACGTCCAAAAGACTCAGGAAGAAGACGAAAGAAGACTCAGCGCCACCGACGAAAAGGCGACCGGCGCGGATTCCCGTGCGACCGACGCCCTGGGCCGCGCCGACGCAGCCTCGAAAAAGGCTGACCAGGTGAAAAGCGACCTGCGCAATGAACTGAACGACCGCATCGCCGATCTCGATGACTACAAATCCGCCGGCGAAGCTACCGTACTCTTCAAATTTAATTCCGCGAAGCTCACGGACGAGGCCAAACAGGCCCTCGATCAGCTCGTCACCGCACAGGGAAGCGCCCTGAAGCGCTATTTCATCGCGATTGAGGGCTACACCGACAAAATCGGCACGCCGGAGTACAACCTTGATCTCAGCCGCCGCCGGGCGCAGGCCGTTCAGGCATACCTCGTGGCCCAGCGCAACCTGCCCGTCTACCGCATCCAAATCGTGGGACTGGGCAAGGACAAGCCCGTCAACGATCAAAAGACAAAGGATGACCGTTCGAAGAACCGCCGCGTGGAAGTCACGCTCTTCAGCGCGGACGGTAACGCATCCGTGGCAACACAATCCTCCGGCAGTCCGAACTAGGGCGGAGTTTTTGTAGACCGTTTCTAGTCAAACTGTTTGCGGAACGCCGCAAACTGCTGCTGCAAATCGGCAACCTGGGCGCGTAGCGCTTCAATTTCCGCTTGCATCGCGGCCACGCGGTCAGCAGATGATTCGCGCGCCGCGGGCTGCTCGCCGGAGGGCGTGTGTGTCTCCACAACCGGCGAGAGCAGATGCACGTACCGCGCTTCCTTCGTGCCCGGCTGCCGCGGCAGCACCTGCACCAGCGGCGGCTCGCGCTTCGCCAGCAAGTTCAGCGCGTTGTGCACGGACTCTAAATCTTCAAATGCGTACATCCGTTCCGTCCGCGTCCGCAATTCGCCCGGCGTTTGCGGCCCGCGTAGCATCAGCACGCACAAAATCGCAATCTCATGCCGGTGGAAATTGAATGTCTCGTTCAGACGATGCTCATACTTGCCCACGCGGCTGTCCGCGCTGCTCGCAAACCGCGATAACCCCAGATCATTGAGTGAGCGGATCGCCGACCGCACCGCATCCTCATCCAGCGTCATTACCGGCTCGCGATTCGATTTCTGATTGCACGCATTCATCAGCGCATTCAACGAAAGCGGATAGTATTCCGGCGTGGTGATTTCCTTCTCTACCAGCGCTCCCAAAACGCGTGCTTCCACATCATTCAAGGAATAATTCATGCGAAAAATAATACAACAACGGTGGGCAGGGACTGGCGGGGGATCGTGAGAGGGATCTTGCGATGCGGTAGGTTCGATCTCTAGCGCTAGCGTGTGGCCGCGGTTAGCGGTACATGCAAATCAGTCAGCTTGGAGCGCGCCTTGCGATCCTCCTCCGACCCGGGAAACCGCTTAATGACCTCTCTCAGTTCCTGTACTCCAGCCGTTTTTCTGCCCAATTCGATGAGCGCAAGTCCTTTGCGCAAACGTCCGGGGGCCAGCTTGAAACTCTTCGGATAGTTCGTCAGCAGCTTGTCGTATTCGGCCACCGCCTGCTGATAATTTTTCTCCATGTAATAACTTTCGGCCACGTAAAACTGTGCATTTGAAGCAAGATCCGTCGTACCAAAATATTTCAAGTAGTCCTGAAATTCGGAGCGCGCAAGTTCGTACTTGCCCGCGTTCAAGTCCCGGTATCCGCTGGAATACAGTGTATCCGCGCTTGGCGTAGCAGTCGCCGGCATCGAAGTCGAACCCGTCGGCGTCGCCGTTGTCCCGCCGCCCGCGGGAACCGTTCCGGCAGGCGCACCTGCGCCGCTCGAAATCTTCGCGTCCAGGCTCTGTACCGTATTCTGCAAATCCACGAGCTGTTGATTCAGCTTCCCCAGTCGCGATTTGATCTCTTCCAGATTGTCCGAGACGCCCTGCACCTGCGTGGACATCGTGTCCAGCCGCGCGCCTCCGTTCGCCTGCACGTCCTGCACGGACTTCTGCAAGCCACTCATCGTCGTATTTAGTTTGGTGACGTTGTCGCCGGACTGCTGGATCAGCGTCTTCATCACCGTATTGTCCTGTGTGATCTGCGTCGAAAGGTCTCTCTGCCCTTGCAAAAGGGTAGTGACGTCGCGCTGCAACTCGATCATTTCGCGCGCCACGGCGTTCACCGGTGCGGGTCCCATCAGGCTGCCTACAATTGCTCCGGCGATCAGCGCGCCGCCAAACGCTGCAACATTGCGGAAATTCATGGCACTGCCTCCTCAGGAACAGATAGCACAGCCACTCCTGGCTGTGCGCCCTAAATGAAAGCTGGGCAATACAAAAGCGGGCCAAACTCCACTTTAACGAGAGCGCCGCGCGCAAGCAAGAACTGCGGTTGCGCGCGGCGGGTCTTTCGCACAAAACGTCAATAGAGGCGTCGTGCTGGGCTTAGCGGGCCATCACAAAATGGCCGCGCCGGTTTTGCTGCCAGCAGGTCTCGTTGCTCTCCATGCAGAACGGCTTTTCCTTGCCGAAGCTCACCGTGCTCATCCGGTCAACCGAAATTCCCTGCGAAACCAGGAATTGCTTCACGGCCGCCGCCCGGCGATCGCCCAGCGCGAGGTTGTACTCCGTTGAGCCCCGCTCGTCGCAATGGCCCTCGATGTTCACTTTGACCGACGGATAGTTCTTCAAGAACTCCGCCGTCTTCGAAAGCGCTTCGCGCGCATCAGGCCGCAGATCCGCTTTGTCCAGGTCGAAGTACGCATCGCGCACTTCCCTCATGAACAATTCCTCGATGGACGGCCCTGCCGGCGCAGGAGGAGGCGGGGGCGGGGGGGCAGCAACCGTCACGCGCACGCTTGCGTCGGCCGAACCGCCCGGCCCGCTCGCCGTAATCGTGTACGTCGTCGAATCGCCCGGCGTTACCTTGGTTGAGCCCTCTGGAGCCACCGCGCCCACATCCGGCGCAATCGTCAGTTGTGTCGCATTCGTCGAGGACCAGCTCAAAGTCGTCACATCGCCCTTATTCAGCGAAGTCGGATTCGCCTGCAGCGTCACAGTCGGCCGCGCAGGCGCTGGGGCCGGGGCAGGTGCAGGAGGTGCCGGTTGGACTTTCTTGCCGCAACCAGCCACAAACAGGGCAGCAACACAGAGAGTAGTTAGACTTGCACGCAGCAAAGGCCCAGAGACCTTTTTCATACGGTTTCCTCCTCGACGGATATTCCCCAGTTGGATTCGATCCATTTCATCATACCATTCACTTCTGGCCCACAATATACATCGTATCGCGATATATTTTTGTTTCACCTTAAGCGGCAACCCCGTGCTCGTCGTGGCTCATCGTGGCGACCAGTTCGGCGACTCATTATGCCCCGTAGTCGTCAATTGATGCGCCTGCGTTCCGTCCGCCAGCATCACCCAGATCTGCCTTGTCCCGCTTCGCGTGGATTCGAACACGATATGCCGCCCGTCCGGCGCCCACGACGGCCGTTCATTCCGTCCCGCGTCCCGTGTCAGCTCGATAATCTGCTGCGTCGCAACATCCATCACATACAAATCGTAGTTTCCGCTCGGACGCCGCCAGCTGAACGCCAGCAGTTGTCCGTTCGGAGCCCACGCCGGGTCAATCAAGTATCCCTTGTCCGGCAAATCTAAGGGAATAGTGTTCGTTCCGTCCGAATTCATCAGGTACAGCTTTGGGACGCCCGTCCGGTCGCTTACGAACGCCACCGTCTGTCCTGTCTTCGGATTCCATACCGGCGAAGTGCTCGCCCCGCTCGCAAACGTGAGCCTCTTCAAATTGTTTCCGTTTGCCCCGACCGCATACAGCTCCGGATTCCCGTTCATCGAAGACGAGAAAACAAGCTGCGTTCCATCCGGCGACCACGACGGCGCACTATTCGTGCCTTTGTAACGCGGAAACGCGATCGTCTTTCCTGCGTCCAGCGAATACATGCAAATCTGTGGTCCGGTCACTCCGCTCGCGTACGCGAAGCAAGTGAACGCAATCCGCGACGCATCCGGCGACCACCTCGGCGTCAGCGCAATGGACCGCAGCGAAGTTAGCGCATGCTGGCTCGCCCCGTCGTAGTCCATTACCCAAATCTCTTTCGCGCCCGTCCGCGAACTTACAAACGCAATCTGCGTCGACGCCACACTCGGCAATCCGCCCGAAAGCTTTCCAATAATTTCATCTGCAAACTGATGTGCGAATTTCCGCACCTGCGCGTCCGTGGGGGCCCCGCGGTAAACCTTCGATATGACGGCCTGCGTGCTCGGATTGGTTACATCGTAAAACCACGCCTGAATTGCCACCTCTGTCGCCGACTCCGTCAGATTTCCGAACGCTACAAAGTGAGCATTGACCGGCGAGTCCGACCAGCTCGTATAGCGAAGCTCAGACGGAATGCTCGGCTGCAGTTGTGGATAAAAGCTCGGGCTCGCCAGCTCCAGAATTCCGCTAAATCCCAAATCATCGCGCACCACTTGCGTAAACAGGGAAGAGTGCGCTTTGGCTATGTCCGCGCGCGGCGTAAAATCCGCCACCGCCACTCGCGGCTTCTCAACTCCGAGTCCCGTGCTGATGCGGAACCAGTCGCGTTCCTGTCCAAGAACTGGCCTCGTTATCAACATTAGCATTGCGACTGCTAGACCTATCCGAGCAAGGCGCGTCAGCACCGATGCCTCCTCATTCCATTAGGTTGAACTGCCTCGACCGAATCTCGTTTCATCGCGTTTCGCTCAAGTCAAAATCGAACAGCACATTCACGCTCGACCCAGAATAGTCGGACGGCAGTGCCTGCAATGGGCTTGCTCCCAACAGGGCTCGCATGGCGGAATTGTCCATCGAGGCATTGCCGCTCGACTGAACCATCTTGATGTCCTTAATCGTGCCGTCGCGCAGAATCGTAAACTGCATCGTCGTTTTCGCCGTTCGGGCCGCTCGCACATTCGGGTCAATTGTGTTCTGCAGCCAATTCTGTTGCACGCGTCGTTTCGTCGCGGCTACGTACCAGCCATACCGCGTGGCAAAATCCCCGCCGCCTTGTCCCTGAATCGCCAGCCCGGGCGAACTCCCCGGCGTGCTCCCCACTCCCGTTGGCAAATTCGGCGTTCCGCCATGCCCTGAAACGGCGTTTTCTGGCTCAGGCTTCTTGTTCTCAAAAACTTTTGATTTGCGTGTTGGGGGAAGCGGTTTTTCTTCCTTGAATTTCGGAATCTTTTCTGCCGGCGTTGGCGGCTCCGGCGGCTTTGGTTTCTCTTCTTCTTTATGGAGAGATTTCGTGGGGTCCACTACGTTGCTCTCGGTCACCACGGGTTCCTTCGGCATCGGGATGCCCGCGCTTCCCACAAGACTTACCTTTACGTTGTCCCCACCACCGCCTGTGCCCGCCCATTGATTGCCCGGCCATTTCAGAAGCGCGGACGCGACCATCAACCCAATCAGCAGGGCGTGCAGAATCGCCGAAACCTTCATGTACGATTTCAGGCTTGGATAGTCCGAGTTGGCGATCGTCGCGCTCATTCCGCTAAGAATGATTTCCTAATTCGTCTTCTGTCGATCCGTAATCGGTTGCGTCACGATGCTGATATTACTGATTCCGGATTGCCGCAGCGTATCAATCACCGTTGCAAACGTTCCAAACGGTACCGTTTCATCGCAACGCAGAAATACTGCATCTTGGGGCTTCTTGAGCTGGGATTTCAGCTTACTCCCAAGCTGGTGAATGTTCACGGGGTCATTTCCGATATAAACCTTCTGTCCCTTGTCCACCGTGACGACGATTCGCTGCTCGATAATCTCGCGCACCGTCTTCGTCTTGGGGACGTCCACTTCAATCCCCGACTGCAGAATCGGTGCCGTAATCATGAAAATAATCAGCAGCACCAGCACCACGTCAATGAACGGGATCATGTTGATCTCGGACAGCGACGTTTGGGTTCCTTTTCCTATTGTAGGCATGGCCAAACTTCTCCGCGTTCGAATCAGGTGAACGTTTTTTCGATCTGCGCCGCCACTTCCAGCGCAAACGTATCCATCCGCTGCGCCAGTTCGCGAATGTTTGCCAAAAACTGATTATAAAAAATGACCGCGGGAATCGCCGTAAAAAGTCCCGCGGCCGTGGTTACCAGCGCTTCCGAAATGCCCGGAGCCACCGCGCGCAGGGAAGCGGCGCCTGCGCTCCCCAATCCGGAAAACGCGTCAATGATTCCCCAAACCGTTCCAAACAATCCGATGAACGGCGTCACTGAACCCGTCGTCGCGAGCCACGTCATCCCTTTTTCCACGCGTCGCACTTCCTCCGCGGAAGCCAGTTGCATGTTCACTGTCACCGCTTGCAGGCTCTTGATTTTTGGCGCCGATGGGTTTCCCGTCATCGCGCTTACCTGGCTCTGTAGTTCGCGAAAGCCCGCCGCGTAAACATTGGCGAACGGGGAACCCGCCGAAGCCAGCGCCTGTGGATTCGCGACGCCCTTGGTCGCGCGGAAAATTCTCAGGAACTGATCGCTCTGGCGTTGAATTCTTCCGAAGACGCTCAGCTTTTGCAGAATCATCGCCCACGAAATGAGCGAAAAAAGTAGAAGGAGGGCAAGCACCCCGCGGGCAACCCAGCCCGTTTGCTCGAGAATATTTAAAAGATCAGCCGCGTAAAAGAATGTCAGCAGAAAAGAAATGGCTTTCCTCTCAATTTAAGCGAATTTTTCCCCGCAATCGCACCGTAGCACACGCTTCCCAGAGCGGTAAAGACAAAATCCCTGCAAATTGCTGAAAACGCGCACCAGGAGCTTGAGCTGCGGGCGCCCATTTGGATGCGCCATCTCCTCGCTTCGGTTGCGGCGCGGTGCGCCCCGGTTGGCCTTTCTCGCGTTTGGTCTCGATCCTATGTCTAAGGTATCGTTCTCCGCGCAGCCCATTGCTATGGATTTTCTTCTCGCATTGTTGCTTTCGCTTCTCCCCCCGCGCTACCGCAACGCGCTGTCTCACAAAGCCGGCGGATTCCTTGTTCCTGCCGCGTTGGCCACCGCCTTCGCCGAAATCGTCATCGCATGCGTTCTAAATGCGAAGGGCTTCGTTGACTACATTCCGAATGCATCGATCGCGCCCGCGGCCTTTCTGGAGTACTTCTTCACTTGGCAGGGGCTCTGTCTCGCTTTCGTTTTTCTGGATGGCGTCATCCGGCTCCTCGCCGCAGTCGCGGGACAAGCAGTCGGAACGATTCCACTCTACGTTCTCGCCTGGATCCGCGATTCGTTCGAACGGCGCAGGCTGCGAAAACAAGAGTGCCCGCTCGTTGCCGATCTTATCGAGCGAACTGACGGAAGCGCCGATGAGCTGCGCATTACAACGTGCCGCCCGCGCAAGAATTGGGACAAGTGGATGACGGTCAGGTATGAGGAGAAGCTCTACGAAATTGCTGGCGCGGAGCTCGCCGCGCCTCCTCGTCTCTACGTCTATGTGTTGCGTCCGAAGCCCGAATCGAAGGTCATCCGTGGCCTTCATCGCTACCATCCTGAAGAAGTCTTTACCCTCGACGATGAATAGCCCGAAGGTGTGCGCTATCGGTCGCTGTGATAAACTTTTTGTTTAGCATGCAAAAAGGGTTTGATATCGGTCTCGACTCACTCGTCGCCACGAAATCCGCGGCAGCTGTCGAGAGTGACTTTGTCGCTGGCGCACCCCAGCGCGGAACCTTTTACCTCGAAACCTTCGGCTGCCAGATGAACGAGCACGACTCCGAAAAAGTCGCGGGCGTTCTTCTCTCTCGCGGTTACCGCCAGGTGGATTCTATCGAAGCCGCTTCCTTTGTTCTCTACAACACCTGCAGCATCCGCGAAAAGGCTGCGCAAAAGGTTTTTTCCCGTCTAGGCGAGTTTCGCGATATGCCCGGCGAACCGAAAAAAATCGGCGTTCTCGGCTGCGTGGCCCAGCAAGAGGGCGAGAAAATCTTTCACCGCTCACCCTGGGTCAGCCTCGTTTGCGGCTCCGCCAGCTATAGCAAACTTCCCGAATTGCTCTCTCAGCTCGAAGCCGGAGAAAAGCGCGTCACCGGCCTTGACACCGACACCGACGAAACGTTTGAGACGGAGCTCACCCGCCGCGGCAATCCCTGGCGCGCCTACCTCACCATTATCGAAGGTTGCGACAAGGCCTGTTCCTATTGCGTTGTTCCGTACACGCGCGGTCCCGAGCGCAGCCGTTCCAGCGATTCTGTTCTTCGCGAACTCCGCCAGCTCACGGACCTCGGCTACACGGAAGTCCAGTTTCTTGGCCAAACCGTAAATTCCTACTCAGATCCTTCGCCGCACAAATTGAAATTCTCCGAATTGCTCCGCGCCGCCGCCGGAATGCCCGGCATGCGCCGCGTTCGCTTCACGACTTCTCATCCGCGCGATTTTTCTCGGGACATCGTGGAGGCGATCGATAGCGACGAACGAATCTGCAACCATGTTCATCTGCCGGTGCAATCCGGCTCAACGCGTATTCTCCGCGCGATGCAGCGGACCTATTCACGTGAAGGATATCTCGAGAAAATCGCCATGATACGCGGCGCGAAGCGCCCAATCGCGATCACCACGGACATCATTGTCGGATTTCCCGGCGAAACAGAAAAAGAATTCGAGGAATCACTCAGCCTGCTCGAAGAAGTAAAATATGAAGGCGTTTTTTCTTTTAAATATTCGCCGCGGCCAAATACTCCCGCGCAATCCATGCACGATGCAATTCCCGAAGAAGAAAAAAGCCGCCGCCTCGCGATCCTTCTCGAACTTCAGCGAAAAATCCAAACCAAAGCAAATGAGAAATTGATTGGACAGATTTTCGAAGTCCACGTAGAAGGGAAGTCACGCAAGGAAAATCAGTGGAGCGGCCACACTTCCTGCCATCGCGTCGCGAATTTTTCTTCCACGCAGCCGGATTTGCTCGGGGGCTGCGTCCAAGTGAGGGTGACCGGCGCGACGCCAAATTGCCTGATTGGCGAACACGCTCCATTCGAATGAGATTGGTTCTTGCGGCGGCCGTTGCAGAGTGGTAGAAACTCGAGCGGGAGGACACGATGGAAGTCGAGATGAAAATCCGCGGCTTGATGATGGACCCCGTCACGAACATGCCCATCGTTGTGCTGAAAGATGTGCAGGGGAATTCGGTCCTTCCGATCTGGGTAGGTGTTTACGAAGCGAACGCGATTGCACTTGAAATTGAGAAGGTGCAAACGCCGCGCCCGATGACGCACGATTTGCTTCGCAACGTTTTTCTAGGCCTCGAAGTCCGAGTGGATAAAATTGTCGTCAGCGATTTGAAGGACGACACGTTTTACGCCGTCATCTGGGTCGAGCGCGACGGTCAGCTCATCATGCTCGATTCCCGGCCAAGCGATGCGCTGGCTCTCGCGCTGCGCATGGACTGCCCGATTTTTGTGGACGAACAGGTTTTGAAAAATTCCAAAGTTACAAACGCCCTTGCCGAGCGCACCACCAGCAACTATCTCGAAGGTCTCTCCGACGAAGATCTCGGCCGGTACAAAATGTAGCGCTGTCTAATTTATTTTTTCTCGCCCACGAGCGTTGCGTTGTTATGCGCTTGCACCGCCGCCGGCGGCGCCATCCTGGCAGCTTGAATCGTTCGCGCTGGAATTGGCGCAGGGCTCATTGCCGGTCGGTCCTTGTAAGAAAACAAAGGCGCGATTTGGAACAAGCGAATGAAGAGGGCGCCGGCCACCACGTACCAACCTGCGCCGGGGCCGGAAAATGGACTCTGACCCGGAGCTAACATGCCAGTCAAAAACGCGCCTAAATGAAACGGCAAACCGAAGAGTGCCGCAGTCATTGCGGCCAAAAGGCACGTTAGGAATAGTTCCGAAAAAAGTTTTTGGCCCTTAAGCAGCGCTCCCGGCGATTGCGAAGTGACCTCCCGGAGTTGCGGCGTCTCCAATTTCGCAAGCGGCTCGGGGAGCGGCCGGCTCGCAGCCTTCGCACTGCGCCAGCGATTCAATTGCTGGAACAAATCAGTTGTGCGCGCATAAAGCTTTTTTGCGGATTCCGGGTGCGCCGCCGCAAGACTGAAAACCCCGCAAGACGGTAGCGATTCATCTTTCCACGCGATGTAAATTCTTTGGCTGCGGAACCAACTCGGATTTCCCGGGCCGAGACGCAGGTCCGTAATCTGGTCGTGCCGAAGCGAGAAGCGAGCCTCTTCTCCCACATAACAAATTCGGTCCGAACGTATGAACAAAAATCCCAAATCCCAGTGTGTGAATCCTTCGTACACGCGAGGACGGTCGGCAGGAGCGAGTCCCACGGGAACTCCGCCCCAGGATTCCGCTTGCACTGCCCCGTTCGCCGCCAACTTTTCTCGCATGCGCTCCAGCAACGGACGGAGCCTCCACGCGGACATAAAGTTGGTGAAATAAAATTGCAGCGCGATAGCAACCAACACACCTAGACCGTACATCGGGAAACGATATGGAGCGAGTACTGCGAATTTCTGGACTGTGAAAGCAGAAATCGCCGGCGGAAGAAGCGCCACGCCGAGCAGCAAAAAGACGGCCCCGCGAAGATTTTGCGCTTTGCCTGCCGTGGACAAAACTCTTGTCTTCCGCTGCGAATCGTCCGGCACGGCGTAATGCAACGCGGGTTCGACGCCGCGATCTGCAATGGACTCAATCGAGACTTCCGGAATTTGCGCGCGTGCCGCAATGGCCTTCGCGCGGCGCATCATCGAAGGATGCGTGATCCACTTTTCGCTCCAGCCACTCCATTGCAGCGGATGCAAATTGAGTTGCGCGAGTTTGAAAAGCGCGCAGATAGCCGCCTCGGGGTCGTTCGTTGCCGCAACAGCGCCGGCATCCGCTTCGTACTCGAAGCGCCGCGTGCACGCATAAGTTACGAGAGTGCTCACGACGATGATGACGCCGTACCTCAAATACGGCGGAAGGTCGAATAAACCGCGGAACGTCCCGACGAAACTTCCAATTCCCACTGCAACTCCGGCGCTGATGCCTGCAATCTTGTTGGGATGTTTTTTCTGCAGATGCGTAAGCTCGTGCGCGACGACGAAATTCACTTCGCGTTTCGTCATTTGATTCAACAAATAGTCGGTGAACGCGATCGTGTTTCCCGTTCTCGCGAAGGCGTTGGCCATTCTGCCTTTGCCGGAGGGAATCAGATAAATTTGCTGCAGTTGGACTCCAAGGCGGCCTGCAATGGCGAACGCGACATCGCGCAAATCGCCGGAAGTCAGCGCGTGCGGCTGCATTCCGAGCAATTTTGCCAGTTTTCCCTTTGCGAAAAGTTTTACGAGCAGTGCTCCGACGAAAAGGAATATTGCGGCCCGGTACGCTCCGCTCGAGAAGGAAATCAGTGCTCCGATAATCATGGCCAGCGGGACAAAGGCTGCGCTGAACGAGTAGAGCGCCTGAAGAGCGAGTTCGCGGTGCGTCCAGGAAACTCTGCGAAGCTTCTCCTGCACGGATTTGGAGAGAACTAGACAGCTCACCCAGATTATGACCGGCGTACACCACAGAAAAAGCTGGTTCACCAGAAGCGGCAGCCATTTATAACGTGCATTCGCCGGCGAAAAGAAAAAGTACAACAACTCGCTCGCGTGAAGCGTTTCTGCGGTTGCCAGCCATCCAATCAGAGAAAAATTCAGAATCCAGCTGAGATACCGCATGTAGCTGAACCAGACCGTGGCGGCGTGTTCTTGAGGCGCGGCTAGAGCTCTGCGTCCAAGCCACGAGACGACGATGAGCGGAAGAAGAAGGATTGCGACAAGAATTGCTCCTGCGCGCATCACGGTTCCCTGGCGATAGCCGTACTGGATGCGGATGGCGGGAGGCACGGCCGTCAGGTCGGTCCATGTGTAGGCCGAAGTGAGGGCGAGTTGTTTGCGGACGCGGGCGGAGATATTTGCCCCTGGAAGCTGCGGTACGGGTGCTCGAGGGAGAGTTTCGGAGGCTTCCGTATCCGGCAATTCGATGCGCAGCGAGAGAACCTGCGTGCCGTGATTCCTTGCCGCTTCGGCCATTCGCGTCGGTGAAATCGTCTTTGTGCGTAGCAGCCCACTTTGTGCGGCGTTGATCCGGCAGGCGCCAAGGTACATGAAGGCGTCGTTGGCGTAAGTGTTCGTCTTCTGGAGTTTGCAGCCAAGAAGCGTTTCGACTTCGGCCAACAAATCCACTGCGAATCCGCTGCTGGCGCCTGCGGAAAGTGTGACGTTGGCCGAATCGTTTGCGGCGATGCGGATATATAGATCGACGTAAGGCTTCTGATGCTCGGGGGAATTGTCGTCCCCTGAATCGGAATCCTGTGCGCGGAGGAGTTGCGGAGCGAAACATGACGCGGCTGCACAGAGCAGCAGCAGGAGAAGAGATTTCTGCAGTCGGCGAGATTTCATGGGTTTTCCCCAGGTCACCGTGCCATTGGGCAAGTATGGGGAAAACTTTGTACGGGGGTAATTGGCCTGAGGTACAGCTCTTCTTATCAGTTAGGAAGCGCATTAAACACATAAAACTGGCCATTGGTACAGTTGCCTTGGACCAAGAAGATTCCCGCTTGATCAGAACGACAAATGCGTCTCGGGCGCTTACGCATTGGAAAATTCCTTCTGAATCTTGCGAACGGCGCTGCGCCAGACGAACAGGAGGACGATTCCAATCAAAATGAGGGCGAGGCTGAGGCCGACCCACAGGCCAAGTGCGCCGAGGCCGCGCCAGAAAGTGAGCCAGGCTCCCAGGGGCAATCCAATAATCCAGTAAGCGGTGAAGTGGCAAATCATAGGCTTGCGGGTATCGCCGACGCCGCGAAGAGCGCCGGTGGCAACGGTTTGGATTCCGTCGAAAAGCTGAAAAGCGGCCCCTGCGGCGAGCAAAGCGCCGGTTGCGCGAATTACCGCGGGATCTGTCGTGTAGATAAGCGCGATCCACTTGGGGAAGACGAGAAGGCCGACGCCGGCGAGGGCCATGAATGCAGCTCCGAGAAAGATGGCAGTGTTGCCGGCAGCCGTGGCTCCGCGTGCATCTTGGCGACCGATGGCCTGGCCGACGCGGACAGCGGCGGCGCTGGCGATGCCGAGGGGAACCATGTAGGTGAATGCGACTGTGTTCAGAGCGATCTGGTGCGTGGCGAGGGGTACGGGGCCGAGGCGGGCGATGAGCGCAGTCACGAGGGCAAAGACGCCGCTTTCCGAGGTGATTTGCATCGCGGCAGGGAAGCCGAGAACGATGAGACGCTTCAGGCGCGGAAAGTCGATGTCTATGGGCGTTTTGAGAAGTTCCGTGCGGTGCTTGTGGTCATACCAGAGTAAATAGACAACAAGAACGAATGCCATGTAGGCGCGGGCGACGGCGGTTGACCAGCCTGAGCCGACTGCTCCCATGTAAGGGAAACCCCACTTGCCGTAGATCAGAAGATAGTTGCCGACGGCGTTGATGACATTTGCCGAGACGAGCGCGAAAGCCACGGGACGAACCATGTTCATGGCCTGTAGACAACGGCGAAGCGCGAAATAAAGAAGCAGAGGTAATAAGCCGATGCCGAGGGCTTTCGTGTAAGGCACAGCAAGACTGATGACGGCGGCATCGGCACCAACGCCGCGGTAGAAATAGCCGAGCAGCCAGACGGGGAGCAGGAGCGGCGGCGTGAGGGCGATGCTGAGATAGATACTGTTGACGAGCGAGCGGTGGCAGTCTTCGCGTTGGCCGGCACCGAAGGCTTGCGAGACGAGCGTATCGAGGCCGAGCAGAATGCCGAGTCCAAAGAGGGCGATGGCAGTGAAGACGTTGGAGCCGAGGGCGACCGCTCCGATGGCGACAGCACTGTTCGGCAGGTGGCCAACCATGATGGTGTCTACGATGGACATGGTCATCCAGCCGAGCTCGGCGAGAACGAGAGGGATGGCGAGGCGAATCGTAGGACGAAGTTCGTCGCGGAGATGGGAGAGAAGGGACATGGGCGGAATAAAGTTGAATGAGTGTACGTGGAGGAGAATAGATGGAGCAAATGGGGCAAAGATGCAGGGCACCCATTCCTCGCGTTTCCTACAAATTGAAATGCAAAAATTTAGGTTTTTCCGAGGAAAAGCGTGACTCTACTCCAGAGCAAGATTCCAGAGCGAAGAAGCGGCGAAGCAAGTGACAAATTCGTTTTGAGACGCGTAATTCCTACACAGTCCTACAACGGGTATGTAATTTCGGGGTACGGGGCGGGCGGGGATACTACAACCTGCGACGCAGACAAGTGCCGCGCGCTCAAAAAGATAACAAATCCATAGGTTCTTACCGGAATGGAATCGCAATCGCATCGCTAAAGAGCGTCCTCAAGAAAGAAGTCACCAGAGCAAGAGCCGGTGACCAACTTCATTGCCAGCACGAAACCTTGTTGGGGGGAGACGTGTCTGCAAATTCAAAAATCGAACCATTCTTCCAGCCGATGGTATCGAACTGCGCCGTCCCCAAACAACTGGTGAAACATCACAGGTCAGAGAGGAAAAGAAACGATGGCTGCCACAATCCTGCTCGTGGACGCAGATAGAGGAAACTGCTCGGACTGGAAAGCGTTTTTACAGAATCAGGGATATGAAGTTGTGGAAGCGGAGAGCGGAAGGGGAGCGCTCGAACGCTGCCTGCGGCTAAAGCCAGACTTGGTTTTGCTTAGCAGCACTTTGCCGGACATGCAAGGATTTCAGGTTTGCGAGCGGCTGAAATCGGATCCACAAAACCGGCTGACACCGGTGATCATGATTGCGCCGGATTCAGTGCCTTTCGAGGCGAACCGCGCATATAAAGCCGGAGCGGATGACTACTGGAGCAAGCCAACTTCGCGATGGGACGCACTCAGCCGGCTGCACTCGATCCTGCTCATGAAATCGTACATAGACCAGCAAGCGGAGGGAGTCCTGTTCGCGCTTGCGCGTAGCATCGAATCGAAAGGCACGATGATGGTGGGCCATTCCGAACGGCTGGCAGAACATGCGGTGCAATTCGGCGAACTTCTCGGCCTTTCCTCCGAGGAGCTGGAGGTTTTGCGGGCGGGGAGCCTGCTTCATGACGTCGGCAAGGTGGCCGTGCCGGATCAGATTCTGCTTAAGCCGGGAAGACTGACACCGACCGAGATGGAAATCATGCGGCAACACCCGGTTGTCGGGGAAGAAATTTGCGCTCCGTTGAAGTCCTTCCGGCATGTGCTTCCGGTCATCCGGCACCACCACGAACGCGCCGATGGAAGCGGCTATCCGGACGGGCTGCGCGGAGATGCGATTCCACTGGCCGCGCAGATCTTGCAAATGGCAGACATCTATGACGCACTGACGACCGATCGGCCGTATCGCAAAGCTCTGTCGGTCGAAGAGACGCTGACCATCATGAATCGGGAAACGCGTTGCGGGCAACTGAGCGAGACGCTGTTCAATGAATTCTCGCTCTTTGTTTGGACGAAGATGCCGTGGCGGAGATATGGGGATTCGATGTCCGACAGTTCACGGACTCACTGAAGACGAGAATGGGAGATTATGCCGCGACGGAGGTCCCTGCCGACGCGGTTTGAACCATAGAGGAGGGAAGATGCAAGAAGGCCGATCCGTCCGACTGGGCCGAACCAACGAAAATTGTCGAAAGATTGGCAAGTAAAGAACGAATACGTTGAGAGAAGGAGCCGCCCTTGACCGGAAAATTACCGGGCAAGGGCGGTGCTGTGTTTGGGCACCAAACGGAAAGGGACAGGTAATCATCAGGGAACGCTACTGAGGAGTTCCGAGGGGGAGACGGAGGCCGAGACTGCATACTGAGAGAGGTAATCCCGAACCAGGTTTGGGCGGTTCGTAGCTAGCCAATTCCTCTGTAAGAAGGCACATGGGCCTATGGGCACTCCAACAGGAACGCTTCCGCAGGAAAGCACGGTTGCCAACACGACGGTAGTCAAAGAACGGACATTTTCGATCGTGCAGCTGATTACGGCGATGCTGAAGAGCGGCGCGCACATCAGCGATTTGATTTTCTCGCCCGGGCGGGCGCCGCAGGTGGAAGTCAGCGGACAGCTCGTGGAGCTGAAGTTCAAAGGGCTCGAGATGCTGACGCATCACGACACGAAGTTCATTGCGAACGAACTGCTGGCGGGCAACGAGATTCCGACACAGAAACTGGAGCGGGAGGGGTCGGCGGACCTGTCCTATGCCATCAATGGAGTGGGAAGGTTCCGCGTAAACATTTTCCGGCAACGTGGGACGAACGCAATCGTGATGCGCGTGATTCCGGATAAGATTCCGGGTTTCGACGACCTGAAGCTGCCGAAAATATTGCAAGAAATTGTGGAACTGAGAAACGGCGTGGTACTGGTGACTGGGCCGACCGGTTCGGGGAAGTCCTCAACACTGGCGGCGATTCTGGACAAGATGAACGCGGAGAAGGCTTATCACATCCTGACGATTGAAGACCCGATCGAATTTTTGCACCGGCACAAGAAAGCGACGATTCATCAGAGAGAGCTGCACAGCGATACGCCGACGTTTTCGCTGGCACTGCGCGCGGCGTTGCGGCAGGCGCCAAAAGTGATTCTGGTCGGCGAGATGCGCGACAAAGAGACGATTGAAATTGCGCTGGAGGCTTCGGAGACGGGTCACCTGGTGATGTCCACGCTGCACACGATTGATGCGTCGAAGACTGTTGAGAGAATTGTGGGTGTGTTTCCGCTGGCCGATCAGCAGGCGATTCGCACGCGGCTGGCGAAGGCCTTCCGGTTCATCGTGTCGCAGCGACTGCTGCCGCGGAAGGACGGGCAGGGACGAGTTGCGGCGGTGGAAGTATTGAAGTCCACGATGCGCACGCGCGAGTACGTGGAAAAGGGCGAGACGGAGGGGAAGTCGCTGCTGGACGCAATGCGCGACGGCGATACGGACGGCATGCAGCACTTTGACGGAGAACTGGACAAGTTTATCCGGGCCGGGTTGGTGGATTTCGAAACCGCCCTTGGTTTTGCAACGAATGCGGGGAATTTGCGGCTGGAAATGCAGGATTATTTGGAGGATCCGAAGAACCGAAAGGCGGCGCCGAAGGACTCGATGCTGGCCGAGATTGAGCGATAGTTGGTGCGGCGCTCCTCGCGTTTACTGGTACGGCGGATAAGGACCCAGGTTCCATTGACCGAGTGAGAAGCGGACTTTTAGATTGGAAATCGCGCCTGAGGAACAGGAGAGCTTGTGCTAATTGAAAAGGTTTCGAGTTCTGGGGCCCGGAACGAGCATTTGCGCCCGAGCGTCCGGCTGAATTCGCGCGTGCCTGTGATGGTGGAATGGATGGAAGACGGGCAGTTGCACCGGGAATCGGGAGTCACGATGGACGTGAGTTCCAAAGGGTGCTTGGCAATTGTGCCGCAAGGGTTTGCCGTGGGTCAAAAGATGCGGCTGGTGAACAAGGTGACGGGCCTGGTGAGTGAGGCGGTTCTGATTTGGCGCGGGCATGAGGGGCGGACAGGCTGGGAGCTAGGGCTGGAATTGCAGGAGCCGCCGGCAGACTTTTGGGGAGTGGAGTTTTAGGAGACGCCCAGAAATCGAACGTTTGAAGGACGGTCCGTCGCGGCAGCCAGCCTGTAACAAGCCAGAGTTACAACCAGACTTTTCCACCGCCCGCCTGGGAAATTGGCACTTTTCCCTTGCGCTAGAATAGGATAGGAACGTACAGTTGTGCTAGGTCTAGGGGGTTTTGTACGAACGGCACCTATATCTTGCAATGCGGTTGCTGGAGCGCGGCGGCGCGACGCGGAGGCGTCTCTGGAATAAATACGGAGACAGCCGACGGAGGTAGAATCGAATGACCGCCATCATCACCGTAGCGAATCAAAAAGGCGGAGTCGGAAAAACAACAACGGCAATCAATCTTTCGGCGGCAATCGCCGATAAGGGCAGAAAAACTCTCCTCATTGATTTAGATCCACAGGCAAATTCAACGATCGCATTTTACAATTCCGGGGAAATTTCTGCGTCCATGTTCGATGTGTTGGGTGATGCGCGCGCGACAATGGCGAGCGTGATCAAACCGACGAAGGATCCGAATCTGTTTTTGGGCCCCGGGCGGCTGGCACTGGCGAAATTGGAACAAGTTTTGGCGGGGCAGTTTGACGCGCCGTATCGTTTGAAAGACGCGCTGGCGCCGGTGGTGAAGGATTACGATTATGTGGTGCTGGACACGCCGCCGTCACTGGGAATTTTGACGGTGAACGCGCTGGTGAGCTCGACGCATTTGCTGGTGCCGATTCAGGCGGCCTATTTTGCGATTGAAGGCACGGACGATTTGCTGGAGACGTACGAAAGAATTCGCGCGCGGCCGAATCCAAATTTGAAAGTGCTGGGCGTGGTGATCACGCTGTACGACAAGCGGACAAATATTTCGAAGGATACGCACGGGCAGATTCGCAGCGTGTTCGGGGAAGTGCTGTTTAAGACGAAGATCACGAAGAACGTGAGGCTGGAAGAGAGCCCTGCGTACAAAGAAACGATTTTGACGTACGCGCCGAAGTCGCCGGGCGCGGTGGAGTACAAAAAGCTTGCAGCGGAGGTGATGCATCGTGTCGAAGAGAATAGGTCTACCCGTCGCGCTGAAGATGCGGCATGACGCGCACTACGTTGAACAACTAACGAGTTACAGCGGAGCGGCGGTCGGGCGGATGATCCGCGTGGATCAGATTCGCCCGAATCCGGAGCAGCCGCGCAAGTCGCTCGGCGATTTGACGGAATTGACGGAGTCCATCCGCGAAAAAGGCGTGCTGGAGCCGCTGCTGGTGCGTTACGTGCCGCGCGAGGAGTGCTACTACATCATTTCCGGCGAGCGGAGATACCACGCGTCGCGTGCCGCGGGCTTGCGCGAATTGCCGTGCATCGAAAAGATGGCGGACGATGCGGAGACACTTGAAATTGCCCTGATTGAAAATATTCAGCGCAAGGATTTGACGCCGTTCGAAGAGGCGGACGGCTTGTACGGTCTTGCGACGCAGTTTGAATATACACATGAGGACATTGCGAAGAAGATTGGGCGGGCGCGGTCTTCCGTGACGGAGACTCTTTCGCTGCGGAATATTCCCGAATCGCTGCGAAAGAAGTGCATGGAGCATGGAGTGAGTTCGAAGTCGTTGCTCCTGCAGATTGCACGGCAGCCGACCGAGAAGAAAATGGCGGAGATGTTCCACCGCATCTTGCAGGGCGGGTTGACGCGCGACGAAGCGCGGCGCGAACGCAAAGAAGAACAAGGCGGTCCGCACCGGCCGCAGCCGTTTATTTTTCATTTTGAGCCGCAGAATGAGTCGTTCAAATTCCGGATTCAATTCAAGAAGAGCCACGTTTCGCGCGATGAGTTGATCGTGACGCTGCGGGAGATTCTGGCGCAGCTGGAAGGCGCGGCAGGATCGAAAGCGGATTCGACGGCGGCGTAACCTGCGGATGCCGATCTGAAGATCGGCCACTACAATCAAACCGAATATGGAATTGACTGAACGACAGATGCAGGTGATGCAACGCCTGTTTGACGCGGGGTTTCGTCCGATTGCGATTCCGCCTTACGAGGGCGCGTTGTGTTTGCGAAGAGGCGAGTGCGCGGCGGTTCTAGCGCCGGTGGAGAACGGGGGACTTCGAGTTCTGGCGCCGGCTTCGTTTTTGGTGGCAGGAAAGTTTGGCGTGCGAGTAAGGCGTGGCGCGAAAGAGGTTTTCGTTTTCAAGCAGCAAGAGTTAGAAGCAACGCAAGGGCGCTTAAACGAATTGGCTGAATTTCAGAAAGGTTTGGAAGAGATTCTCGCTGAAGGTTCCCCACAATAAGACCAGCCGCATTTGCAAATAAAAAACAGTCACGGCACACTGAAATGCCATGACGAAATATGACGTGATTTGTATTGGCGCGGGTCCGACGGGCCTGGCGTGCGCGATTGAAGCGGTGCGGGCGAGGATGAAGCCGCTGGTGATTGACAAAGGCTGTCTCTGCAATTCGATTTACCACTATCCCGTGAATATGTATTTCTTTACGACGCCGGAGCTGCTTGAGATCGGCGATTTGCCGCTGGTGTGCGCGGCGGAAAAGCCGACGCGGATCGAGGCGCTGAAGTATTACCGCAAGGCGGCTGAGCATTACGGGCTGGAGCTGCGATTGTACGAAACAGTTTTGCGGCTTGAAGGAAGCGACGGGAATTTTACGGTCGTAACGAAAACGGATAAGGGAATCGAGCAGCGGTACACGGCGAAGAAAGTTGTAATCGCGACGGGTTACTACGATTTGCCAAACATCATCGGAGCGCCTGGCGAGGGTTTGCCGCACGTCTCGCACTACTACACGGAGCCGCACGAGTTCTGGAATCAGGATGTCGTGGTTGTCGGCGGGAAGAATTCGGCGGCGGAGGCGGCGCTGGATTTGTACCGCAATGGGGCGCGCGTGACGCTGGTGCATCGCAACGCGGAGTTGGGTTCGACGATTAAGTATTGGGTGCGGCCGGACATCGAGAATCGAATCAAAGCGAGGCAGGTGGCGGCGCTCTTCAATACGCATGTGATGAGAATCACACCGGACGAAGTGATCGTGCAGAATGGCGGTGGAGAGAAGCGGCTGCCGGCGCGGCAGGTGTTTGCGCTGACGGGATATCATCCGGATTACGAGTTTATTGAAAGCTTCGGCGTGAAGCTCGATCCACACACGAAAAAGCCCGCGCTGAATCCGGAGACGCTAGAGAGCAATGTGCCCGGACTGCATTTGGCCGGCGTGGTGATTGGCGGGCGGCATACGAGCGAAATTTTTATTGAGAATGGGCGTTTCCATGGGAAGCAAATTATCAACGCGCTGAAGCAATGAGGGCATGGCGGGCGAGGTTTGCCCGCCTGTCGCCGCTCTGCTAAACTCACCTCCATGGCAAATCCGATCGGCGAAGTATTCGCGACGTTCACCACGATGGTGAAAGGCTTCAGTGTCACCTTCAAGAACATGTTCCGAAAGACGGTGACGGAGAACTATCCGCACGAGCCCGTACATTTTCAGCCGCGCTATCGGGGCATTCACGTGTTGCATCGCGATGAAAACGGGCTGGAGAAGTGCGTCGGATGCTTTTTGTGCGCCGCGGCGTGTCCGGCGAATTGTATTTATATCGAGGCTGCAGAAAATACAGACGCCAACCGAATTTCCGCGGGTGAACGTTACGCTTCCGTCTACAACATAGATTACTCGCGCTGCATTTTTTGCGGTTATTGCGTGGAAGCTTGCCCGACGGATGCGATCACGCACGGCCATGGATTCGAGCTGGCGCCGTACGATATTAACGCACTCGTCTATCGCAAAGAGCAAATGCTCGAAAAAGATATTTTGCCGAAGAAGTCAGCCGCTCATTAGTTCGTTGAAGTAACAAATTTTCCCTTCACATTTCCAATAGAAATTCCACCAAAGACTTGTGTGTCTTGTGATGTCTCTCGCTGGTTCTCATAACTCATACAAAGTTGAACAGACAGAAGTCGGCGCGCGGGGAAGTGCGGCGGGCGCGGCGACGCGGGAGCGGCGATGCGAAATGCCGAAGCAGGTGGGGCGAGGACGTGCGAGAGCGCGCGGCGAACGAAAGCGTGATTTCGCGGGCAAGTCTGGACGCATCGCTCCGCGCGTTCGGGAGAGAGAACTTTTGCGGCAGTAATTCGCTAACTGCGAGCTTGCGACGCGAAGCGTCGCGCAATTCCTTATGTCGCGGCGCGCGCGAGCATGGCCGCCGCGGACTCTTCAATCCATTGATTCATGAGGGCGGTCATCTCTTTCCGAAGGTTCGCGGCATGGCTGAGACGCGAAAGTTCGTAGGACTGAAGACTATTGCGCGATGCGGACAGCAAGAATTCCCACGGCGGTTGAACGTAGTGGCTGGGCACCGCGTTCCTCCAGAGTAATGGGCAACTGTGCGCATTATACATGTACAGTAATCTTAGACAATAGGTATATGCGAAAGCGGGGTCTGTGGAAAATTATGGAAACGCGAGGGCTCGTTGCTATCGAGTACTCAACTTCCTGGAGCGCATGCAGCGCTTGCGCGGGAGACTACGAGGATCCCGATCGGACGGCGCCGCCGCACGAGCACGAACTGGCGGACGAGGATGAGGGCCGCGGAATGGCCCGCGAGGAGGATTTCCTGGACGGCGAAACGATGCAACAAGTTACGGGGCCGCAGGAATGAGCAGGGAGTATGCGGAGGGAAAGGAAGCGGAAGGCCTGGCGGGTGCGGTTGCGGACGCAAAAGGAAGTGCTGCGGGATGTGATGTTGAACGCGAATGAGTGCGGTGCGTGGCTGACGCTGGCGGAGCTGGGGGCGATGACGCGGTATCCGGCGGCGAGTATTTCGGCGCAGCTGCGGCACTTGAAGAAGCCGGAGTTCGGAAATTTTGACCTGGAGAAGCGTCTGCGGACCGGCGCGGGTCTTGAGGACGGGCACGACGTCGAGTGGGAGTACCGCCTGACGCGGCGGAGGCGAGCAACGAAGGGCACGGGAAAGATTGCCGTTAAGAAAAACCGGAAGGAAGAAACGTTGATGCCAAATCCGGCTGATGCAGCCGCGGAGATGGCGGCGTGCTGACATCTGGCAGTGGATGTATCGGGAACAGACTGAAGTCTATTCCACGTCTTGGAAAATTGAGCGGGGGCGGAGGGTGCGATGAGCTTGAAGCCGGAGGTGGAGCATGTCCGTGAAGCCGGAACTGGCATTTGATGTCTGCTGGGAAGTGCATCGCGGGGCGCGGGAGGCGCTGGAGACGAAGCGGGCATTCCCGCGCTGAAGCCGGAGAAGGCGGGGAAGTTTTTGTGGCGGCCGGACGTGCGAGCGCGGCTGAACGAGTGGGTGGCGGATTTTGCGCTGGCGGGTCAGGCGGCGCTGGACGAGCCAGAGCGCGCGTCGCCCATGGTGATGTTTCGCATGTACTACCTCGGAATGGCGCCGTATGAGACGGCGCCGCATTTTCTGGGGCTCAGCGAAATGAATTGGGTGCACTGGAGCGAAGAGATTCGGCGAAGGTGTGGGGCGGAGATGCTCAGAAGGGGCATGTTTCCGCCGAGAAAATATCTTTGCACGGCATGAAAATTGATCGGTGAAGGGGGATTGATTTCTGAGTAGGGCTGAGAAGGCAGTGCGCAGGCGACAAGAAGCGACAGAGCGTGGCACTGGAGCGAGTGTCGCAGCATGTCGCTTGCGTGGGATAGGGCGCTCACTATGATGGCCCGCAGCTGACGGCAACCGCACAAGCTGACCAACCAAGAGCCACCGCGGGGCATGGCTCTAAGTGGCATCACCGGGCTGCAGCTCGAAGGAGCGACCATGAACGGATTCAAAAAGCTAACGGCCAAGGGCCCCTATTTCATCGTTCCATTATTTTTGCTTTTGCTGTTTTTCCCGGGAACGCTTCGAGCGCAGTACCTGATCGTTGACTGCACCGGAGCGAATCCTTCCGCCTATCCCAGCATTAACGCGGCGCTGCCTAACGCGACGCTCGGCTCTTTTATTTTGGTCACGGGGCCGTGTACGGAGAACGTCTCCCTGAATGGCCTGAACGGGATCAATCTGGGTGCGTACTACGGACAAACGGCCACGATCAACGGCTCGATTTCCATCACCAATTCGCAAAACCTGTTCCTTTACGGACTGAATGTGACCAATCCCTATGGGAACGGCATTTCGGTGAATTCGAGCAAAGGTATTTCGCTGAACGTGTGCTCGAGCAGCGGAAATTCCGGAGTTGGCCTGAATGTGGATGGAATGTCCGATGTAGTTGTGGGCGCTAGTGGGACGTTCAGCCACAACGCGTCGAATGGGATTCACATTGTCGGCAATTCCATCGTAGCGCTGGTGGCGTGGGCGGGTCCGGTGGACATCAGCAACAATGTCGGCGCAGGAGTGTGGGCGTCTCAGGGCGATTTCGCGAGCCTGGGACCGACGACGATCACCAACAATATTCCTAACGGTTTTTTTGCTCCCGGATTGGGACTCGATTTGCGTGGTGGTGCCCGCGCGCAAATGGGAGCGCTCTTTGGCCCGAATCTCATTTCGGGGAACCCCAATGGCGGCGCATCACTGCAGGAAAATGCGGAGATCTCCTTCTGGAGCATCGGGCAGCCCAACCAGATTCAAGGGAACGGGCCGGTGGGAGTGCTCGCCGGGTTCGGGAGCCAGGTAACGTTTGCAAACATTAGTGGCCCCCTCGGCGCGCTCATTACGGACCACACCAGCGCCGGAGTGGAGCTCTACGCCAACAGCCAGGCGTACTTTCTCGGCACGAACCAGGTGATGCGAAACGGGTCCAGCACGGACCCGCGCAGCGCCGGTATTCGCCTGGATGGCAACTCGGAGGTTTTTCTTCGTGGTGGGCAAGTGGCGCAAAACTACGGACCGGGAATCCTCGCTCTCGTTAACTCCAGTGCGGACTTTACCGGCGTCACCTTTTCTGGAAACGCGCAAGGCGGAATCATCACCTGCGACTCGAGTTCGTGGGTGGTGAGCGACCTGGCGAAGCCGATCGGCCCGCTTTCTGCTCCGGGCGTGGCTTGCAGAACGCCTCATGCTCTGGGCAATCGAGAGGTCACCAAGGGACTGGCGCAACCGCCAGACTGGAGCAGTGCGAAGGCACGTTTTGACAAGTACGCCAAGGCGGCCGTGAAACACTAAGTGAAAATGTGCCCGAGGGAGAGACCGGCGAGCGCACGCAGCTTCGCGCTCTCCGGTCTTGTTTCATAACAGCTTCGGCTTCGAGTTGGCCAAAGAGTCTTGAAGCCACTCGAGATACCAGGATGAGAACTGTGCCTTTGAAGCGTCACGCAAGAACAGGGGCGAGAGGCCAGAATTTTCTGCGCGGCCATCTCGCCAAAGGTAACCGGCCTCTTCACCGGTAACAACCAACCAGATTCGCAACGCGCATCCCATGTGACAAATGGGCAAAGCTCCATTCATTCTTGAAGAATCAAAGTAACGGCTTCAAACTTTTCGATTTGCCTGTCGTACTCGGCTTCATCTTTCTCAAGCAACTCCTCCGGCGGATATAGAGAAAGGTCGTTCCACGAATCGCGCAGCAGAAAGGGCATGCTGAGCGTGCCAATAAAACCGTTTCCCTCCTTCCAAGGCGCCAGATCGGTGCCAAGGCCGTCGGTGTGACCCAGCGGAAAACGCCATAAAACGGCCCCGCGCCGCCGTTTCCAATTGATGCTAGGAAATTTCTGTAGTCCTGAGGAAGAGAAATCCCGTGATCAAGTTCAAACTGTACGATAACCTTTTCGCTGAGCGGTGGGTTGAGATTGAAACCATGAGCCTCGGGGCCGAATACCGGCATTTTGCGTTTTCTAAGTTCGGCGAGTCCGCGCTGAATCTGGTGAGAATCCAAGATCGTTGTCATAACGAAATTCTAAAGGGACACGGCGTCGCCGATGCGAAGGAGTTTGCCCTGTTCGGTACTCGGGACGCGCGTGTTTGTCGCGAGGCGGTAAAAATGGTCGAAGCGCGGGACGGGAGACCAGGGCGGCAGCGTGGCGCGACGCAGTTCGCTGAAAAGTCTTGAGAAGCCGAGCCAGTCTTCACCGGTGCGCGGATTGCGCGGCGGAACCGGGCAGCGTGCGCAAGGATTGCTACCTTCAAATGCGACGTCACCGATTTTAAAGCGCACCCCGTAATTTTCTTCGGCAGCAAAGAGCTGATCTTCCCAAAACGAAGGCACTCCTTCGATTTCGAGCGTAGTGCGAAAACGTTCACGGGCTTCGTTGACCGTGATTCCAGCGAACCAGTCGCAGACGGCTTGCAGGGAAGCGGTGGAAACAATTGTCGGGCCGGAGGCGAGGCCGTCATCAGGAAAGCCTTCGCGCGCATAGCGCACGATGACGGGCTGCTCGAAATACTCGCTGAACCATTTGGAAGCGCGCTCGGTTTCTTCGGGAAATTTGAAGCGGACTGATTCGATACCGCGGTGATCGCCGGGCGCGGAGAGGCTCGCCGAGCTGAGATCCGGCTTGTAAGTCGCGCGGATGAGATGAATTGCCGGTGCGCGCTTGCCGTTAATCCATTTGCCGTCGAGAGAATAGAGAGCCCAGACGCGATCGAGCTCGAGACCGCCGTTGGGGCCGATACGCGCCTCGTTCACGCCGATCGGATCAAGGGATTTAATCGGATGAAGGCGAATGCCGGTGAGATGTGGCGTGTGATTCGAGTTGGGCACACACAAAGTTTAGCAGAGTCGCGTGCGGCGATTCTGCGGCGTGAAGCGCAGTTTGCGAGTGCGTTATCGCGTTATGGAGTCGCGGCAGCGGCGCTGGCGGCTGCTTGCACGGGTTTGTAACCGCACTGAGCCGCTTTGCGGAACGCTTCGAGGCCTTCCGCGTTGGACATGAGCGCGGTGGTCTGGCAATTGCGCAGCGACCCGCCGGCGGCAAACGCGAGCGCAATGGCCGCGGCGGAAACGTTGTCCGGCATCTCGGTGATGAGCACGGCGTCATACTGCCCGAAGGCGAAGTATGAGTTCATGACCCTGCCGCCGAGCTTTTCGATGGGAGAGCGCACTGCGTCAAAGCGATCCTGTGGATTGGCGATGAGGCGCGCGAGCGCTTCCGGCGTGTAACTGACTTGGTGAAGGAAAAACGGCATAAAGGACTCCTTGAGGACCGGCATTCCGAGGAGGCGGAAACTATGCGCCGCAGAGAAGCGGGAGTCAAGAGGACGCCCGCGAAGATGATGGCGTTCAGGAGAATTGCACGAAGCCCAGGAGAAGTTTCGACAGGAATATGCCGCCCAACATTGCGATGGAGATGCTCAGCAGCGTGCCAATCAAGAAATATTCCGCGAAACGTTCGGACTTGAACTCGGGATAGCGCGCGATGGATTTCGCGGTGAGGATGAGCCCGATGGTGGCGGGCGATTGCAAGAGCAGGGCGGTGACGACGAGGAAGCGTTCGAGCCAGCCGATGTACAGGCCGGCGTTTTGCAATTGCTCGGTCGCTTTTTCCGGCGAATGGTTTTTGATTCCTTCCGACAAGGTGCGCGTGAGATAGCGGATCAAATAACCCCCGCCGAAAACGACGGCGATATAAACGACGGGAACGGCAAGCCATTTGGTTTGTGTGGCGCGAAGGCCTGCAACTGGAGAGAAAAACTGATGGAAAGTGATGCCGGGAGAAAGAATCCAAGCGGCGAGCAGGATCGTAAAGAAATGGAGAAATTGGTCGGCGATATACGCTAGCGATCCGTCGCGCAAACGGCTGGAAGCAGTGAGGCGCATTTTAGTGAAGTCGATGAGCAAGTGAATCGTCGTCAGAAGCAAGAGAACGATGTAGGTTTTGGCGGAGAGCGCTGAGGCTTTTATAAAAAAACCGACGAGCGCAAGCGCCGAGAGGTAATGAATAAGGCCGTGCAAGAGATAGCCGGACCATTTGCCGGCGCGTTTTTTGTCGACGAGATGTTGCGTCTGGAAAACGAAATCGGCGAGCAAATGGGCCAGGAAAATCGCAAGAAGTGTGCGAAAAAGGATTTGCATGTTTTTGTACAAAAAGCGGAATTTGTACGTTTTCGTACAAATCAGCCAAACGCGCGGCCGAGTAACGATTCCGCCACCTTAACGGTTGCAGAAAGCTGCCAATAATAACCCCTTTTGAGATTTCTGGAAATAGTGGAAGCGTCGCGGTTCAGGCGTTTGGAAGTGTTGGCCAGCGCGGGGTTGCGGGTGAATGCGGCGATGGTGTTCCACTGTTTGCGTGTCACGCTGGAGACCAGGGTGTCGTTGAGTCCGTAGATGAGGTTCATGGTTTCGTTGAAGGCAGCGTCCCGGGAAAAGAATACGGTCAGTCCACCGAATTTAAAGGCGCCTCCCGATTTTGCAGCGTCGATCGCCTTGCGGGCAAGTTGAAAGGCTTCGCCGCCGAGACGGTTGACGGGTGGAGCGATGCGATCCGAGATGCGTCCAATGCCGACGCCGATGCGCAGGGAAAGCGGTTGCAAGAGAATGCGCAAGTCCAGGATGAGTTGAGGCAAGGCGCGCAGGTCCGCGCAGACGGTTTGAAATTCGTCGCCGGCGGTAACGGAATAGGGAAGGCGGATGAGCTTGCGGCGAAGGTGGCGCTTGGAAGCAATAGCAAGCGTCGCGCCGAGGCGCTTGCGAAAGCCTCGCTGCGAAGTGGAGGCAACGACATCGGCGATTAATACGGCATAGAGTTTAGCAGCCATGGTAAATCCTGCCTGAGAATAGCAATTTGTACGACAATGTACAAGAACTATTAGTTGTACGAAAACGTACAAATTAACAGATATGTACAAAAACGTACAAATGAATAATTTCTACAAAAAGCGTGTTTTAGTAAGTGTCTTGCACTTTCGGCGGATTGGGGCGGCTGGAGGGCGGAACGATTCCGTTGAGGCGAAGGTAGAGGGCCATTTGGCCGTAGTGGTCGGCGGCGTGCCAGATGATGGTGGTGGCGAGGCCGAGGCGGGTGGCCGGCGCGGCGTAGGGGCCTTCGATGGGGTCGAACATGTTTTTCTCGTTGACGGCGGCAAGGGATTTATTGACGGCGGCGAAGGAGTCGCGCAGATAGATCAGCAATTCCTTTTTCGTCTTGGCGGGACTGGGGCCGCCCTTGTCACACGCTTCGGGTGGCTTGGTGCCGTCGAGTTCGGCGGCGAAGGCGAAGTTGGCGCAGGCGACGTGCTTGACCTGCTCGGCAAACGCGCGCACTTCAGCAGGGCCAAACTCGGGCTTCTCATTCTTGAACTTGCCTTCGGCAGGGCGGTAGCCGTACTTGTCCTCCGGCATGGCCTCGGCGGCGGAGCGAACCTGGTATTCCTGGTAGCCGAAGCCGCGGGTGAAGGCGGAGGCGACCGTCTCCTTTTTAGCAATCTCCGCGGCGGAAGGTTGCTGTCCTTTCGCGAACCGCGCAATCAGGAAGGCGAGACCAACGAGGAGAATGACCACGATGCGGATGGTCATGAGGGTGCGGCGGTGACGATTCATGCGGGGGACTCCTTGCGGAAGAGTGTAGCACCGCATTGAAAAGAAAAGAGTTTTTCCGTTTTTGCAAAATTGTTTTGGAAATTGCGAAATTCTCTTGACATAAAATTATCTTCTGATGTACTTCCACTCATAGATAAGTGTATCCAACGGCCTCCGAGAGTCCGGGGGCCGTTTTGCTTTTTGTGGCAATGCCGCGTCGAAAGCGCTTCAGCCGCACATTCTGCACAGCCCCTTCGCAGTTCAGGGCAAGCAAGCATGGCTGTGCCAGCTAATCATCCCGTTTTTTTACAACAATTTCCGTGGAGGCCGGGGCCTCCGTTTTTCGAGGATTTATCGAGGAGCCTGTATGCCCGCTTATCAGAACACGCTGCCGCCCATCTGCCTTTTTTCCGGCGACGTAGGTTTCAGCTTCAATAACGAAGCGTTTCCCGGGTCCGGCACGTACGCAAGGAAGCGGCGAACCACATTTCGTTCACGGCATGTCGCTTGGCGAGCAGATCGCCCGCCAAGTTACCGCGACGGACCCGACTTCGCGCGCGATTCATTTTCAGCGTTTGCAAGGAGAGGCGGACAAGTTTTTCCGGCCAGCGAAGTTGCCGCGGCGCAGGAGTTGGTAGATTCGCTGCAGCTGTACCGCAAGGCAGGATTGCCGGCATAAGCGAATGGTACATTCACGAAGAGGGAAGTGAACTTCGTGAACGCCAAGATTCCGCCAGAAAAGGTTCTGCGAGGGATTGCGCTCTTCTGCTTGGTGGCGATGGGCATCGCGGCGATCTGTCGCATGAAGTATCCGGGCTATGACACGCCGTACGGCTCTCGGTTCTTTGATGCGACCACGTATTTTTTCTTCGCGTTTGTTCTGTTTGGACTTTTTTACGGGCAGTACGTCTGGATTCCGAGGCTCTTAAGACGCCGGCTCAATGCTGCACTCGGATTTGTGCAGACATTTTTGTGCTTTGCGCTGTTGTTGTTCGGATTGTTTCCGGTGTGGATCGTAAACATGGGCGCGCCTGCCCTGTTTAACACGGACAACATGGCGGTCACGATTGCGATTCTTGGTGAAGCGCTGTTCGTTGTAAATGTTTGCTGGATGTTGCTTCAGCCCGAATCGGCCGTGGCTCTAGTCCCGGCGGCGCAAGCGCGGCCGCTGACACCCGCGCCGTTGCAAACTGAACTCAAACCTATTCCGCAACTGCAGGCCCAGAAAAAAGCGAGATCCGATTTTTCCATGTGGCTGAAGCCGCAAAATCCGGTGGAGAAATTCGGCGTTTCGGCAATTTTTCTATTTCTTGGCGGGA